>Ga0116194_1002225_pt1 | contig 10479 bp, 9 predicted proteins | sample AD_SCU001_MetaG_FD_89887 | JGI IMG/M metagenome (GOLD analysis project Ga0116194, IMG submission 89887) | Active sludge microbial communities of municipal wastewater-treating anaerobic digesters from China - AD_SCU001_MetaG | ecosystem: Engineered > Bioreactor > Anaerobic > Digestate | place...
TCGCAGGAGCCAAGTCAGGCGGTAGTTCACCGGGCGTCCTCCGGTCATGGCGAGGCGATGTCCATGGCAATGTCCAGCGCCGGGGCGGAATGGGTCAGCGCGCCGACGCTGATGCGGTCCACGCCCGTTTCGGCGATGGCCCTGACCGTGGCAAGCGTGACGCCGCCGCTGGCCTCAAGCAAGGGCCGCCCGTCGGAGCCGAGGCGGTTGCGCAGGGCCACCGCCTCGCGAAGCTGGTCGGTGGTCATGTTGTCCAGCAGGATCCTGTCGGCCGCCAGCGGCAGGACGGCCCGCAACTGGTCGAGCGTATCGACCTCGACCTCGATGACCATCTCCGCGCCGAAGCGGTCGCGAGCCCGGGTCACGAGTTGCTCGATGGGACAACCGGCCAGGGCGACGTGGTTGTCCTTGATGAGTACCTCGTCGTAAAGGCCCATGCGATGGTTCGTGCCGCCGGCGCAGCGGACGGCGTATTTCTCCAGGTACCGCCAGCCGGGAGTGGTCTTCCGCGTGTCGCAGATGGCGGCGGACGTGCCTTCGACGGCGTGGACGAACGCCCGGGTCATCGTGGCGACGCCTGACAGTCGCTGAAGGAAGTTCAGGACGGTGCGTTCGCCGGCCAGGACGGCCCTGGCGGGGCCGGTGACGACGGCCAGGGTCTGACCGGCGGCGACGGCGTCGCCGTCGGCGGCCTCGGTGCGGACCTGGACGGCGGCATCGATCTCGGCGTAGACCAGTTCGACGAGCCACAGGCCGGCTGCGACACCACCCTGGCGGGCGACGATGCTGGCCGCGGCCGCCTGGTCGCCCAGACAGGCAACGCTCGTGACGTCGCCTCCAGCGAGGTCTTCGTCGATGGCGGCGGCAATGAGGCGAACGGCCTCATCGACGAGTTTTGCGCCGGCCGGGCTTCGGTTCGGCAGGTGTTGAGTCATGGCCCTTGATCTCCTCTTTCATGGCCAGGATGCGGTCGCGGATGGCGGCGGCGCGTTCGAATTCGAGGTTGGCGGCGGCCTTGTGCATTTCGGCCTCCAGCTCGGCCAGGAACTCGCGTGTGACGAACTCGGTTTCGGACTCGTGGACAAAGAGCCGCGCGGCACGCCGGGCCGACACTTCGGCTTCGATCCCGGCGCGGATCGCCTTGCGGATGGTGTCGGGCTTGATCCCGTGCTCGACGTTGTAGGATTCCTGTTTACTGCGGCGGCGCTCGGTTTCGTCCATGGCGCGTCGCATGGAGTCAGTGATGACGTCGGCATAGAGGATCACCTCGGCCTTGACGTTGCGGGCGCTGCGGCCGATGGTCTGAAGCAGCGACGTGGTGGATCGCAGGAACCCTTCCCGGTCGGCGTCGAGGATGGCCACGAGCGACACCTCGGGCAGGTCCAGCCCTTCGCGCAGGAGGTTGACGCCGATGAGCACGTCGAACTCGCCGCGTCGCAGGTCGCGCAGAATCTCCACGCGTTCGAACGTCTCGATTTCGCTGTGCAGGTACTTGCAGCGCATGCCTTCGCGGTTGACGAAGCTGGAGAGGTCCTCGGCCAGCCGCTTGGTGAGCGTCGTGACCAGGACGCGGTCGCCCATGGCCACACGGTTGCGGATTTCGCCGAGGAGGTGCTCAACCTGGTTCCGGGCGGGTTCGATGCGAATCTGCGGGTCTACGAGCCCCGTGGGTCGGATGACCTGCTCGACGACCTCGCCGCCGCATCGCTTGAGTTCGTATGGGCCGGGCGTCGCGGAAATGAAGACCGTCTGACCGATCACCGATTCCCATTCGTCGAACGTCAGCGGCCGGTTGTCCAGTGCCGACGGCAGCCGGAAACCGTGATCGACGAGGGTCTGCTTGCGGCTGCGGTCGCCTTCGTACATGGCGCCGATCTGCGGCACGGTCACGTGCGACTCGTCCACCAGGCAGAGCATGTTCTGGGGGAAGTAGTCGATGAGGGTGTACGGGCGTTCGCCTGGCGCGCGGCCGGAGAGGTGACGGCTGTAGTTCTCGATGCCCGGGCAGTAGCCGACCTCGCGAAGCATCTCCATGTCGTGCCGGGTGCGGGCTTCGAGGCGCTGGGCCTCGAGCATCTTGCCCTGCGACCGCAACTCGGCCAGGCGGGCTTCGAGCTCCGACGCGATGCCGTCCAGGGCCCGCTCGACGCGGTCCTCGGGCATCACGAAGTGCTTGGCCGGGTAGACGTAGATGGCGTCCTCCTGCCCGGCCACGCTGCCGGTGGTGGGGTTGATGATCTCGATCCGGTCCACGTCGTCGCCGAAGAACTCGATCCGGTACGCGAACTCCTCGTAGGCCGGATAGACTTCGACGGTGTCGCCGCGGACGCGGAACCTGCCGCGGCCGAAGTCGATGTCGTTGCGTTCGTATTGGATATCGACCAGGCGGCGCAGGAACTCGTCGCGCTCGATGGTCTGGCCCACCGACAGCGACGCGACCATCCGCTGGTAGTCCTCGGGCGCGCCCAGGCCGAAGATGCACGAGACGCTGGCGACGACAATCACGTCGCTGCGGCTCATCAGGGCGCTGGTCGCCCGCAGGCGCAGACGGTCGATGTCCTCGTTGATGCTGGCGTCCTTCTCGATGTAGATGTCACGCGAAGGAATGTACGCCTCGGGCTGATAATAGTCATAGTAGGACACGAAGTAGGCCACGGCATTCTTCGGGAAGAACTCCTTGAATTCGCTGTAGAGCTGGGCGGCCAGGGTCTTGTTGTGCGAGATGACCAGCGTGGGTCGCTGCACTTCGGCGATGACGTTGGCCATGGTGAACGTCTTGCCCGAACCGGTGACGCCCAGGAGGGTCTGGCACGGCCGCGAGCGACGCAGGCCGTCGGCCAGGCGCTCGATGGCCTGCGGCTGATCGCCGCGCGGCTCGTAGTCGCTCACCAGTTCGAATTGCTGCGTCATGGTCCCGGCCTGCCGCAACGGTCGCCGTCGGTCGGCGACTCGGCGGCCAATGTCAGATAGGGTCTGATCTCGCGAAGCCTCACATCGGCGATCCCGTTGATCGCCACCAGGTCGTTGAGCGACCGGTACGGCCCGTGGCGGTCGCGGTACTCGACGATCCGCCGGGCGAGCACGCCTCCCAGCCCCGGCACAAGGCTCAACTCGGCCCACCCGGCCGCATTCACGTCCACCTGGTAAGGCACCCCCCGGTCGGGCACGGATACCGGCAGCGGCTCGCCGCGACCGGCCAGCCACGCGCCGCCGGCCAGCACGGCGAGCCCGGCCGCAAGCACCGCCATGCCCAGTCGGCGGCTCTGCGCGCCGGGCGAGGCATCGCGCGATTCCACCGGGTCATCGGTCATGGACGTTCTCCCGCGCAGGTCAGTACTCGGCCCACGGCTTGGCCTGCTCGACGGCGCGATGCTCGGGAATGCCGGTCTCGGGCCAGATTTCCCGGCGCATGCCGAGCATGGCCGCATAGGACGCCTTCGGTTCCAGGTTCGCATCGAGCAGACCGGCGTGCGGGAAGAAGTGGCCCGGACGGTCGCTCAGTTCGGTCCAGCAGACGGCCTCGACGAACGGCTTGCCGACGGCGATGTTGTAGAACGCATCGACCCAGCGGGCCTGGACGGCCGGGGTCCATGGCTCGTGCCAGAAGCCGCCCAGGGCCACGTCGCGTTTGCCCTGCGACGCGTCGCGAGCGTCGGGCTCGCACGACGACGGCACGCCGGCGGCCGTGACGTGCAGCGGACGGCCGAACCCACCGAACTGATCCAGCAGGGCCGACACGGCCATGATGTCACGGCAGGGATAGCCGTCGGCGCCCATGAAGACCTGGAGACCGATGGCATCGAACTCGACGCCGGCGTTGACACAGGCCTCGACGTATTTCAGCGGCCAGAGGCTGCGGGCGTTGCTCGCGGCGTATTCGCCCCAGGGCATCACGAGGTCGAGGACCGCCTTGGCGTGGGGCGCGTTCTTCTTGACGACGCGGCAGCACATGGTGGTCATCTCGATGACCTGGTCGAGGCTGAACTTGAGGCAGTTCTCCACGTGCAGGCCGGTGGCGATGTCCCAGTGCTCGATCTTCGAGGCGTATCGCTGCACGCAGCGCAGGGCGTGCTCGAAGGCATAGTCGCGCACGCTGTCGAAATCGCCTTCCCACAGGTAAACCCAGTCGGGGACGCTCGACGACCGGAACCGGAGCAACTGGCCGGCCTTGATGGCCATGCCCTTGGACGTAAGCCAGTTGACCCAGAAATCCAGCGGCGCCCATTGGAACTCGTGCTCGCGCGGCTCGACCGTCCGCCAGTCCATGGGCAGCGCGGCGTAGTTGAACGATTCGAAAAGCCGATCGTGGTACGCCTGGTCGCGGCACGACAGGTCCACCCAGCAGCCGAAGTCCAGTCCGGCCAGTTCGCGGTTGTCGCGGCGGAAGAGTAGACCGCGGTGGGCGTGTTCGAGGGTGAGGTCCTCGCTGAGCCGCAGGACATCGGCGATGGCTTCCCGCGCGATCAGGGCGGCCTCGGGGTCGGTCGGGCTGAGGCTCATGGCCCGGGCCATGCGGGCCTTGGCGGCGTCGAGACCGGAGGCGAACTCGGGCGTGGGGCCGCGGTAGGCGTAGCCCCAGTCGTCCTTCTTGCGCCACGCCCTGAGGACCAGGCCGCGCAGCACCTCGACGAGCAGATTGTACGGGGGTTCGCGGTCGGGCAGATGGACCGTGGCCACCAGGACGCGCCCGACGCCGGGCACGTCCAGCGGCAGAACGAGCGACACGGGGCCGTCCCCCTTGCGTTCGCAGAACAGCGTGTCGCCGCGCAGGCGCAGGTCGCCGCGGACCGGCTGGTCCTCGGCGTCCACCAGGTAGGCCCTGCCGGCCTGGAGCTGGTCTTCGGAGACCAGATCGGTCGGGATCTTGAATTTCAGCATCATCCACTCCCCTGCGTCGCCGGCGTCCCCCCCGCCGGCGGGCTACACACGTTGCGTCAGGCGCACACATTGAGGCAAGCCGCCCGACGTCTCGGCCACCTCGACGCGACCCTGGACCAGCGGCTCAAGGTACCTCCGGAAGTCGTCGCTGATGGCCGTTCCTTCCTCGTCGAGGAACTCCCGCGGCAGTACCCGCTGCCGGCCGGCCGCCTCGTCGAGGTCTACCAGATCGAACTCGACGGCATAAGGCCGGTCGCCGCGGCGGCGGATCGAGACCATCTTCATGGTCTCCCCGGCCGCCAGCGCGCGGGCGGCTTCGCGACCGACGGCATCGGCCTCGCAGGCGTCGCATGCCGAGGCCAGGTGCGCCGCGTTGCGCTGGGCTGTGCCCGGCTTATTATAGCGGCACTTGTACCCCAGGTCGCCCTGAATGAAGTCGCGAAGCACCTCGGCGACGCCGCCGAACTGCATCTGGCCGCTGGGGTCCACCGTCTGCGGCGCGAGGAAGTTGCCGTCGGCGTCGCGGAGTCCCTCGCCGGCAACCACCACGCAGCGGCCGACGCGCTTTACGGTGCGGTGCACCTGCTCGCCCAGGCGTTTCCACGTGACGGGCAGCTCGGGCGCCAGGACGATGTGCGGCGCGTCGTCTTCGCAAACGTGGGCCAGGCCGGCCGCGGCGGCGATCCAGCCGCTGTCGCGGCCCATGGTCTCGATGACCGTGCAGGTGTCGAACGTCGCAAGCGATTCGGTGTCGCGTCCGGCTTCCTGGGCCGTCGTAGCCACGTACTTGGCCACGGACCCGTAGCCGGGCGTGTGGTCGGTGCCGAACATGTCGTTGTCGATGGTCTTCGGCGCGCCGACGACGCGGACCTCGCGGCCGTGGGCCTTCGAGACCCGGGCCACCTCGCGCAGGGCCGCCATGGTGCCGTTGCCGCCGATGAAGATCAGCCCGGTCACGCGGCGCCGCGCGAGCGTCTCGGCGATGCGAGCGAAGTCCTCGGCGCCGCCCTGGCGGCGAAGGTTGTAGCGGCACGATCCCAGGACCGCGCCGGGCGTTGTCCGGACGGCCGCCAGTACCTCCGCCGGCTCGGCCGAGAGGTCGAAGATCTCGTCGTGCAGCAACCCGAGAACGCCGTTGCGCGAACCCAGAACACGGCCAACACCGGCCTGGCGCGCCCCCTCGACGACGCCCACCAACGTCTGGTTGATGACGGCCGTCGGCGCGCCGAGCTGCGCCACCAACAGTGTTTCACTCACGGTACAGTGTCTCCTGCCATGCGGTGTTGCCAGACGGGCGATTATATACGGCCGCCGCGGTACGGAAAACGTAAAAACCCCGGCAGGATGCTACCCGCTTGACCCCTCGCCCCGCGGCCTCTATCATGGGCGTTTCGGGTTGGGGTTCACACGGAAGACCGCTTGTGGGAGGCCATGCGTTGAGTCAGACGACCGTGCTTCAAACGTCGTTGCCGGATTATCCGAAGCGCCAGGGCAAGGTCCGCGACGTGTACGACCTGGGCGACCGCCTGCTGCTGGTGGCCACGGACCGCATCAGCGCCTTCGACTGCATCATGCCCAACGGGATTCCGGACAAGGGGCGGCTGCTGACGGGACTGAGCCTGTTCTGGTTCGACCTGATCCACAAGACGGTGGAGAACCACCTGATCAGCGCGAGCCGCAAGGACTTGGAGGCGATTGTAGGGCCGGCCATCGACCAGTTCGCCGGTCGCAGCATGATCGTCCGCAAGGCCGAGGTGGTGCCCGTGGAGTGCGTGGTGCGCGGGTACCTGGCCGGCAGCGGGTGGAAGGACTACCAGGCCGGTCGGCCCGTCTCGGGCGTGAGGCTGCCGGCGGGACTGCAGCAGTGCTCGAAGCTGGACGAGCCAATTTTCACGCCGAGCACGAAGGCGGCCGAGGGGCACGACGAACCGATCAGCTTCGAGGACGTGTGCAACCAGGTGGGCAAGGAGCTGGCGACGAAGCTGCGGGACCTGTCGGTGGGCGTGTACGTGCAGGCCCGCGAGTATGCACTGAATCATGGCATCATCATCGCCGACACGAAATTCGAGTGGGGCCTGGTGGACGGCGAGGTCATTCTGGTGGACGAGGTGCTGACGCCGGACTCGTCGCGGTTCTGGCCGCTGGACGAGTACGCCGAGGGTCGCGATCAGCCATCATTCGACAAGCAGTTCGTCCGCAACTACCTGGAGACGCTCGACTGGGACAAGACGCCTCCGGCGCCCGCGCTGCCGGAGTCGATCGTCGAGAAGACGCGTGCCCGGTACGTCGAGGCGTACGAGCGGATCACGCAGAAGCGGTTTGCGTGAGACGCGGCTCGCGCGTCAGGGTCGCCAATCACATCGCGAGGACACGAGGATGCTCACCTATCGCACGGCAGGCGAGTCGCACGGCAAGGCCGCAGTGGCCCTGATCGAGGGGTGCCCGGCGGGCGTCCGCGTGGACATTCGCGGCATCAACGCCGAGCTGGCCCGCCGCCAGGGCGGGTACGGTCGCGGCGGACGCATGAAGATCGAGACCGACACGGTCGAGATCCTCGGCGGCGTGCGGCGCGGCGTGACGCTCGGCAGCCCGATCGTGCTCGTCGTGGGCAACCGCGACGCGAGGATCGACGACCTGAAGCGAACGCCCCGGGTGTTCCATCCGCGGCCGGGCCACGGCGACCTTGCCGGGGCGATGAAGTACCTGGATCCGGACATGCGGAACATCCTGGAGCGGGCCAGCGCGCGGGAAACGGCGGCGCGAGTGGCCGCGGGGGCGCTGGTGCGGCCGCTGCTGGACGAGGTCGGCATCACGGTGTTCGGTCACGTGGTCTCCGTGGGCGGGTTCCGAGCATGTACGAGGCCGGCTGCGTCGGCGTGGTTGCGCACGCGAAACAAGAGCCCGCTCTACTCGCTCGACCCGCAGGCCGACAAGACCATGGTGGCGGCCATCGACGCGGCCCGCGAAGCCGGCGACACGCTGGGAGGCGTCGTGGAGGTGGCGGCCTTCGACGTGCCGCCGGGCCTGGGATCGCACGTGGCGGCCGACCGGCGCCTGGACGCCCGCCTGGCCGCGGCCCTGATGAGCATCCAGGCCGTCAAGGGCGTCGAGATCGGCCTCGGCTTCGACGCCGCCGAGCTGCCCGGCAGCCAGGTCCACGACGACATCGGTTTCGATCCGAGACTCCGCGGCACGGCGTCGCTGGGTTACACGCGCGGCACGAACAATGCCGGCGGCATCGAGGCGGGCATCTCAAACGGGCAGCCGATTGTGGTGCGGGCGGCGATGAAGCCGATTGCCACGCTCGGGCGTCCCCTGCCGTCGATCGACATCCGTAGCAAGAAGCCGCACCGCGCCGCCCACGAGCGCAGCGACGTCTGCGCCGTGCCGGCGGCCAGCGTCGTGGCCGAAAACGCTGTGAGCTTCGAACTGGCGGCCGCCCTGCTGGAAAAGACCGGCGGCGACACGCTCAAAGAAGTCACGGCCCACCTGGACGCCTACCTGAGAATGGCTCGCGACGTCTGACGCCCGGCCCCAGACGCCGCCACGGAAGACTGTAGTGGCGGCGAGGTTCGAACGCCAGAGCCCGCGTGGGTCCGGTGGACCCACCCTACGGCTGAGGATGGCTCGCAACGTCTGACCCCGGTCCAAGACGCCGCCACTGAAGACCGTAGGGGCGGCTCGTGAGCCGCCCTCGTTGTTCTCCAGGAATACCACAAGAACAGAAACCAAGCCCCGCGACCGTTCAGGCCACGGGGCTTGGCATTTTATCGGCATACCCAGGTCACTCGCCTGCGGCGGCCTAGTTGGCCATCCGCAGGAAGATCTCGACGCGGCGGTTCTTGGCCTTGCCGTCGTTGGTGTTGTTGCTGGCGATCGGCTGGCTGTCACCCATACCGCTGGTGGCCATGCGTCCGGCATCGACTCCGCCGGCCTGCAACACTTTCGCCACGGCCTCGGCGCGATGCTCCGACAGGCCCTGGTTGTTCGTATGCTTGCGGACGGTCTCGGGCTTGACCACCTTGGCATTGTCGGTATGGCCGACAATGACGATTCGGATCGGCTGGGCCTCTGCCTGGTTGAGGATCGCGGCCAGCTTGGTCAGCACTTCCTGGGCCTTGGCCTTGACAATGTCCTCGCCCGAATCAAACGTGATGTCGGAAGCGAACCGCAACTGCTGCGAGGCCTCGTCGAACACGAAGAACTCGGGATAGGTCTGCTGAAGGGCGCGAAGCGCGGCCTTGGTCCCTTCGGGAATCTGTCCGCTGGCGGCGACCGCCCCGCTGCCGAGCTTGTCGATGAGGTCCCTGAGGTCCTGATCCTTCTGGGCCAGGGACGCCCTGAGCGCGGCGATTTCGTTCTGAAGCATGGTAATCTGGTCGCCCTTGCCGCCCATCATGGCGTTGAAGTCGTTGATTCTGGCTTCGAGGGAACGGATGCGTTCCTGCAACTCGCGAACTTCGGCCTTCTTGTCCGTGAGTTGATTCTCAAGATCGCGATTCATGATCCTCGCAACCTGAAGGTCTTTCTGACACTGGTCGCAACCGCCGGTCCAGGGGACCAGCAGCGCCACCAACAGGAACAAAGGCACCAGCTTGAGGACTGTCATGGGAACCGCTCCTTTCCTGGGCAAACCCCGCGAGACATGCCGACACTAGAATTCGTTCCGACTGGAGATGCGTAAGGCAGCGGCCCGGCCGCCCGGTATTGCCGGGCGGCCAAGTCGCCCTCGTTACAGGATCACCGGCGCCCCAACCGGGCGGCGGCCGCTTCGCTGGCGGCCTTCTGCTTGTCGAGCACGAGGCCGACCACGAACGCGATCACGGCCACCAGGACCGCACCGCCCACCAGGTACGACAGGTTCTGGATCGCCCAGTCCATGCTCCCGGCCACGGGCATTATGGCCGAGGCCGCCCCGTACAGGGCGAAGCCCAGCACGATGACCGAAACGACCAGCAGCGGCGTGAACGCCTTGTGCCGCGGTTCGGGCTCGCTGACGACGATCATGTGGGTGCGGCTGATGCCGGGGGTGGGCGACGTGATGGTCGCAATGCCCGACTCGGGATCGATGGAGATGACGGGCTCGTCGCCGGCCAGCGGCGCGGCGCCTTCCTCTTCCAGCAGCACGGCGCCAAGTCTGGTGTCGTCGCTCTCGGGGCTCAGCGCCAGCGGCGCAGGCTGAATCTCCTCGCCCGCCGGCTGGGCGCCGGAGCCGTCGAGGCTGAAGTCCTCGCTCTCGAAGACGTTCTCCATGTCCGCGGCAATCCACGTCTCGGCGGCGGCATCGGCCGACTGGCCGCTGTCGCCCTCGGCGAACAGCGCGTCGCCGTCGATGCTCATCAGGGTATCTTCCTTGGGCTTGCCGCCGGCCAGGGCCGCGATGTCCTCTTCCTTGAACTTGAACGTGCCGTCGGCCATCATGCCGCGCAGCTTGCCGGCGTTCATCATCTCGCGCACCTGCTCGACCGACTTGCCCAACGTCTTGGCCGCCTGTTCAATCGTCACATATTTTGCCACAGCTTTCTCCTTGCGGTGGTTGCCAGGAACCCAGTCCGAACTCACAGCCCATCAGACGACCCCGGTGCGACGTATCATGGCTCA
>Ga0116194_1002229_pt1 | contig 10462 bp, 9 predicted proteins | sample AD_SCU001_MetaG_FD_89887 | JGI IMG/M metagenome (GOLD analysis project Ga0116194, IMG submission 89887) | Active sludge microbial communities of municipal wastewater-treating anaerobic digesters from China - AD_SCU001_MetaG | ecosystem: Engineered > Bioreactor > Anaerobic > Digestate | place...
CACAACTTAAGTAACTCTTTCAAATTCTTGTACATTATCTTCTCTTTATCTTCATTTCCTAATTTAGAAAACTGGAGCTTTACAAACTGAGTTTCAAGATATTGTAACGGCATAACCGAACCAAATACTACTCTATCAGCTCCTACAGCTTCAACAAATCTGTCGAAGGTAGAATTCAGCATATCAACTCTACAAAAATCATAATATACCTTTCCCTGCCTATCGACTGATGCTGTTTGAAGGTAACTTGCAATGCTATGAGTGGGACCATTTGTTATTATAAAGTTCGTATTGGGACATAGTGCCAATACCTGCTTTACACTATCAGCAGATAAATCCTCTTTAGTATCCAGCCAATGACGCTGTCGTAAGTTTTCAATAGCGCACGGAAGATGAACGGGAATATTTCTATCAGCAGCCATATTAAGAAGCTCTACTGCAGTACTGTCAGTCAAGCTGTACTGATGGTATGAAGGGTATAATTCCAGTCCTTTCATACCCAGTTCGTCTATACAACGCTTAAAATCCTTTTCCCATCCCGGATAGGCAGGGTTGATAATTGCAAAGGGGATTAAGCGATTATTATATGGCTTAACCTCTTCTGCCAATTCTTCGTTACCATCCTGAACATTCCTGTAGAAAATGGAATTAATATTGGAAACGCAGGCCATATCAATTCCTTCTTCATCCATTAACTTTACAAGTTCCTCCGCAGTATTATTGCCAACCTGCCTGAAAGGCCAATGGCCTATATATGTGTTTACATCTATAAACATTACTAGTTCCCCCTTTCAAGATACTTTGCAAATCTTGAATTGTTAAGTATCTTTACTTTATCCGAATCAGGTATATCAGCACCTAATAATTTTCCAATTCCGGTAGAAAATGTACCATCTGTAGCAAACAACATTCTGTCTGCTCCCATCATTTTATATGTTGTTTCTATTATACCTGCATCATGTACGCTTCCGCTTATATCTGTAAAAACATTGGGACAATCTGACATAGCCTTAAGAGACCAATGCCAATCACCGCCACCGCCAATATGGCCATGGATAATAACAGCTTCAGGATATTCTTTAGCTGCTTTTGCGAAATGCACTCCATTAGATAAAAACGGTTGTGATTCAGGGTGAACAGTGAGTTTTCCTGCATGATAAAGCATTGGTATATCCAGGTCAATACACTTTTCTATTATTGGCCTGACAATTGGATCAGATGCGAAATAATGATTGTACAGTTTAATACCCAGCATACCTAATTCATTTATACACCTGTCAATCTCGTCCAACGCCTCCCTTGTATATCCTGGATTTATAAAAGCCATCCCTTTTATCATTTTAGGGTAGCGCTTCATAGCCTTTGCAACAGTATCGTTACACAACCTTATATCATCCGGCCCAGGCATTCCTCCAGGTATTGGCAATGAACAAACCAGATAATCCATATAAACCTGGCTTGCTGTTTCTACCAACTTGTCACAGCCTTCTTCATTCAATTCCTTTGTGCCAGGCTTAAACCATACATGCTCATGCCAGTTTACCACTTTATTATTTTTGAAAAGATTCATCTTTTCCTCAAAGTTTTTCAATCTCTTTCCCTCCTTAAGCAAACAATAGGAAACCTCTAAAACAATAAAAATCTCAATAATATATGCCATACACTCTGTCTAAAGGAAACCAAATATAATTGAAAATAAATATTCCCCTACTTTTTATTTCATTATATCAAAATTATCAAAATATTTCACCAAAATTATACTCTATACCCTGCTTTAAAACAATATCATTTTTATTACATGACTATCCTATATCATTAAGTGCAGTGAAATATAATCCATAATGTTACATTTATTACATTATTAAGGTTGACTTTTCCTTTCTCTCAATATATAATTATTGAGAGAATTAACTCTCTGAAAGGTGGATGCATGTGGAAAAAATAGACAAGGCGCTAGAACTAATTGAGAAGCTATATTTTGTAATTCAAGATTCAAAGTCTGAACTCAAAGGTGAAATCCAAGACGTTAGAACTGAACTCAAAAGTGATATACAAGATGTTAGGACGGAGCTTCAAGGTGAAATACAAAGCGTGAGGACTGAGCTTAAGGAAGAAATCCAGGGCGTGAGGACTGAACTCAAAAGTGAAATAAATAAGATTCAAATCACCTTGGAAAATGATATAAAGCCAGATATAAAATGTTTGTATGAAGGCTATTCGCAAGTCTATAAGAAAGTGGAAAATATAGAAGTTAAAGTTGATGAAATATCCCAAAAGGTCAAGAGTCAAGATGTTAGAATTCAAGTTATTGAGGGCAGGAATAAAGGCAAAAAGAAGATAAAACAGGAGACATGATGATAACCCCGGCACATTTTCAATAATTGACAGTGTAATTTAGAAGTGCTAAACTTAATTTCAAAGATAAATTTATGATTTTCACATATTTCATTTATTGTATAGCGTATAAAAGATGGTATATTATAAAATTTACATGTTAATGATACCGTAGTGAATACACAAAAAATGCATCTTGTTTCTTATGGGATCTATATACGTTATATATGAAAAAAGGACGTGGTTTTTATAAAAAAGAAAATTTGTATTATCGGTTTAGGATATATTGGCTTGCCGACTGCCGCAATGTTTGCCACTCACGGGCACCAAATAGTCGGTGTTGATGTAAATGAGAAGGTCGTTGACGCTCTTAATAACGGGAAAATAACTATTTATGAACCATACCTGGATATTTTGGTACAGGCAGCAGTAACCTCAGGTAATTTAACAGGCAAAACTGTACCGGAAGAGGCCGATGCATTTATTATTTCCGTGCCTACCCCAATTACCTCTGAGAAAACTGCAGATATGTCCTATGTAAAAATAGCCGCCGAGTCTATTGTTCCATATTTAAGAGAAGGGAACCTAGTAATCCTTGAATCCACTTCACCTCCAGGGACAGTAAATAACCTTCTGCTACCCCTACTTGAAAAATCCGGCTTGAAAATAGGAGAAGAACTTCTAGTTGCCCATTCACCTGAAAGAGTACTACCTGGTAAGATACTTATTGAGCTTGTTGAAAATCCAAGGATTATTGGCGGCATTAACCGGAAATCCGCAGAAGCAGTAAGAGACCTTTACCGAACTTTTGTAAAAGGTGAAATTTACTTAACCAATGCTACTACAGCTGAAATGTGCAAGCTTATGGAGAATACCTACAGAGATGTTAACATAGCTTTGGCAAATGAGCTTTCCATTCTTTGCGAAGATATTGGAATAAGTGCATGGGAAGTTATTCAGCTATCCAACAAGCATCCCAGGGTTAATATTCATCAACCGGGACCAGGTGTAGGGGGACATTGCCTGGCAGTAGACCCATGGTTTATTGTTGAAAAAGATCCAGATACAGCAAAAATGATCAGGCTTGGAAGACAGATAAATGACAGTATGCCAATGCATGTCCTTGAGAGGGCAAAAGCAATATTAACAGGTGTGCCCGAAACAATCAGCCAAATGAAAGTTACAATACTCGGGATATCATATAAACCAAATATTGACGACACAAGGGAAAGTCCAATAATTGAGCTTATTAACCTTTTTGAAAAGGAAAGTGTCTGTGAATTAAGTATATATGACCCTCATGTAACTAATTATAAATATATGTGTAAAGACATATATTCTGCGGCTGAAGGAAGCCATTTAGTTATTTTGGGAGTTAACCATGAAGCCTTTGGCAAAGTAGATTTTGAGTTGCTTTACAAAAAAATGGCTCTGCCCAACATTCTGGATACCAGAAACTTCTGGGATAGAAAAGCTCTTGGCAAGCTGGGGTTCAATTATTACCTTCTGGGTGATGGGAGTCAAGATAAATGAAAAAAGTACTTATGATTGCCTATTCCTTTCCTCCTGCGGGAGGGCCGGGAGTTCAGAGAACTTCAAAGTTTGTAAAATATCTGCGAACCTATGGCTGGGAACCTGTAATTCTTACAAGAGATTTAATCAATATGCCTTTAAAAGATGAATCTCTTGTTAAAGATATACCCGATAATATAAACATTATTCGCACAAAAGCGTGGGATTTGAACAATGGAACAGGTTTTCCAGGTCTTGTCGGCAAGTTTATAAGCCGCAAAGTCTTAATACCTGACAGTGAGAGACTGTGGGAAATATTCTCTCGAAAGGCAGCAGAAAAATTTATTGAAGAGCAGAATATACAGCTAATATATACGACTTCCCTGCCTTATAGTTCTCACCTTATGGCTATGTATCTTAAGAAAACGTATCCTGATATACCATGGGTTGCAGACTTCAGGGATGAGTGGATAAATAACCCCTATATTCTTGACAACCCCTATAATCCTCTCAGAATGAATATTGAGAGGAAGATGGAACATAAAGTTCTGCAAAAAGCAGATTATCTGATAACAAATACACCGGTAATGCTCAAAAATTTTATTAAAAACAACCCGGATATTCAACTTGAAGATAAGTTTTTTGTAATTCCCAACGGATATGACTGGGATGACTTTAAGCATATAGTTCCGGAACCAGATAAGGTAAGACCTGGCAGTTCGGTTGAGGTTGAGACTAAGGTTTGGGCTGAGGCTCGAAATGATAAGTTTACAATTACATATACAGGATCATTTTATGGCAGGAGAAAGCCTGATATATTTTTTGATGCCCTTGGACAGTTGGTAAAGGAAAATGAAGTTAACAAGGACAATATACACATAAAATTAATTGGCAGCTTTAAACAGGAACAAATAAAGGAATTGTCAGAAATTCATGGTTTACAGGGAATTGTAGAAGTTTTTTCATATATGGATCATGATGAATGTATACAGAACATGACCCAATCAGACTGTCTTCTGCTTATTGAAGGAGCAGGACCTGGAGCTGAAGCTTTCTACACCGGCAAGGTATTTGAGTACATGGTTTCCGGAAGGCCAATACTTGCAATTATACCTGAACGGGGAGCAGCAGCTCAGCTTATCAGGGAAACCCAAACAGGCCTTATATCTGATTGCACTGATTTAAACGGCACAAAGAAAAACATTAAAAGCTTGTATAGTTCATGGCTGGAAGAAATAAATATCTATTTCCCGAATAAAGAAGAAATAAGAAAGTATGAAAGAAACACCCTTACCGCAGAATTGGCAAAGGTGTTTGATAAAGCACTTTAATTTTACTATTATCATGGTCAGGGGATACACCTCCCTCGAGCAGGTAGTACCCGTTTTATGTTGAGGCATGTTCCCAATAAATTGTTGATTATTTACTCGTTAACTGTCCCATCATTCTTCTGCAAATTTAAGGCGGCCAGCAGCAAGCCTGTTACAACCCAAAAAATAATCATTACTCTGGGGTAATACCAAACATACTCAGCAACCCCTACTGTTAAGATACCTGCTAAAGAAGATATTCCAGCAATTATATTGTATTTCACACACTTGTCATTTTCTAATGCAATTCTTTTTACACCTTTTTTGATTGTACTCACTATAAATCCGAGAAAGGAGAGTATCCCTATTAGCCCTGTCTCTATCCAAACCTGAATGAATAAATTGTGAGTATGGGGCGGTATAACTTTTGTATGTAAAGGATAGTTTTGCACAACCTTCATAAAAGTATCACTGCCTAATCCTACTCCTGTAAACCAATAATCTTCAATCATAGGTCCGATGGTTTTATAAATTAAAAATCTGTAGCCTACAGAGCTATCTCTTGTGTCAAATATGGTTAGTATCCTGTTGTATACTGTTTGAGGCAGAACAGGTATCATGGCGACTCCAGCCAGAATAAATAAAGGTACAAGTCTCCAGTTTGTAAGTATAACAAACACAAGAAATGCAACTGCAAAGCCTATCCATGATGACCTTGAGTAGGTCAGGGCAAGGGCGGCCAATGGAGGCAAAGCCATTCCAAATATAATAAACTTCTTAATAAATGTACGGGAACTCAAAAATACCGCTACATAAAAAGGGATCAACATTATGAGTATTTCAGCCAGGTTATTGGGGTTTTCCATTGTGGAATACACTCTTCCGGGCATTCCTGCATTAAGGCTTAAATCAGTTTGGGCGGCATTTACAGGCACACCTTTAATTCTCTGAAAAATTGCATATAATCCTACAAATGCAACCCCCATAAGATTACTTTCAATAACAGTTGTAAGCTGTTCTCTGCTTGTAATAGAGTTTACCAGAACAAACACAAAAATCAGACAGGTCAGGTGGAAAACTAAAAACCTAAGGCTAAGGCCAGGGAAAATAGAAAATATCTGTGCCAGCAAAACTGATAGCACAAAAATCGCCAGATATAAACTAGTGTACTTAAAATTTAAAGATATATTTTTATTTATAATAGTTTTAATAAATAATAGTAGCAATAATGCGAACGCCATCATTGTTGCAAAAATATTATACCACAAACTATGAGGTATAATAAAAGTTGCAAATAAAGCCAAAGACGTTAAAACATGTAAATTATCCGCCGCTATTATTATGAGTTTATGAACATGACTATTCTGAAAAACATGCTGTCGTTTTTCAAACCATATTCTCATAAATTTAGTTGGTGAATGCAGCAATCTCGAAAAATTTTTATATGTTTTGCTCTTATCCCATACTTTTAAAAGAGTACCTTCCCGTTTTAGTATATTTATTGTGAAACTTGAACCAAAGCATCTTCTGAACAAGCTTGCAATGCTTTTGAGCACCCTATATGTAGAGCTATTATAAAAAACCTTAAGTAAATAACCGGCAATCACGTTGAGAAATCTAATAACAACACTATCCGATACCAATAATTATGGCCCCTTTCCACTAATGAACTATTGTTGAGCTATTGTTAAACTATTATTAAGCCATTGCTGAACCATTGTTAAATTACTGTTCCGAGGCACGCTTAATCTCACTGACACGGGTCCAGATAACACCATTCCCTGCTCTTAATTCGAGAGATCTGCCCACATAGTAATCGGTATTATTAAAAATAACACCAGTATCAGTGTATATACCTTTACCTTTTACAGTAAGTTTCATAGATACATACCCTGGTCTTGTGGTTTGTGTCAGTTCACCTTTGTCATTTGGTGCAAAAACCACTGAATTATCTGTTTCTACGGATGCTACTTCTCCAAAAACCGTATTTTTTACAGAGTCTTTAACCTTGTCTCCAACCTTTATAGAATCTGCAACATATTTTGGCAAATCCTCATTATAGAAAACTATTTGTAAATCCTCGGTTTTCTTAAACAAGCTCGAAGATGATTTAACATACTTGTATGCTACTCCCAATACTCCTAAAACAATTACAGCTACAACAATTAAATCTACTATATTTACTTTCCCAAACAATCTTCCCTTTTCATCAATAAGCATTTGTTTTCTTCCTTTCATACTTTCGTATTTTATATAAATTAAAATTATGGCAGGAAAGTCATCTGACCTATAACCTTACAGGCTGTAGCATATCACAGCCAGGCTAGCTACCCACACTTTCCACATATAGATTATACGTTCTATCTACTACTTTATCAAGATTGAATTTATCTTCAACAGCTTTTAAAGCATTTTTTTTCAACTTCTTCAACATATTCTCATCTGACATAATCTTTAAAATTCCCTTAGCCATAGATTCAGGATTATTATATTCCACAAGAATTCCACAGTTTGTTTCAGCATTAATAATATCTGAGTTGCCACCCATATCGGTTGCTATAACCGGAAGACCTGAAGCAAGTGCTTCAATAATAAGAAAGCTGAGAGCCTCATGTTCCGATGAATTTACATATAGATCGCTTCCCATAAAAAGATTTTTTATATCACTACGGAACCCTGTAAATATTATTTCATTATTAAGGCCTAAATCTGATACCTGTTTTTTAACATCATCAAGCAGAGGTCCATCTCCAGCAAGTACGCACTTGAACTTTTTATCTGTCATTTTCTTTAACTTATTAATAGAATCTACAAGATATTTATGACCCTTATCATGCGCAAATCTTGATGCACAAAGCATTACAAACTCATTATCTGTAATCCCCAGTTCATTTCGCATATTAGATTCAACAGATTCTCTCCAATAGGAAGTATCTACACCATTAAATATAACTTTAATCCTTGATGCCTTGTTGCCATTTGCAATCAGCATTTCCCTACCTTTGTTGCATACAGTTATAATGTTTGAATCAAAAGGAGTTACCAATCTATTGCAAAACTTTTGGATCATATTATTTGGAATTACAAAATGATTTGTATACATAGCTTTAACTCTGGGATTGAAAATCCTTGAGAGAACTGCTATATAGTTCTCCCTTAAAAACTGGGTATGTATTAAATTGATTCCCAACTTTTTGCATAAACCGCTTAACTTATAGGCTGCCTTTATATCAAAAGGGTTTCTCATGTTGATTTGAAAAGTATCAACACCTGCATTTTTCAATCTTTCTACAAGCAACCCTTCTTCATTATATGCAAAATATGCTTTTATCCTTTTATTGTTAAGCTTTTCAATAAGGGTCTGAACATATCTTTCTGTACCGGCCTTTCCGGCATGATTTAAAAGGTATAATACTTTTATAATATTCCCACCTCCAACTATTTATCCCTGCCATCCCTGAATTTGATTATCCTAGCAGGGTTTCCTCCTACTACGGCATAATCAGGGATATCTTTTGTCACTACTGCTCCGGCGCCTATTATAACTCCTTTTCCTATAGTTTTTCCGGGAAGAATAATCACCCGTGCTCCTATCCATACATCGTCCCCAATAACAACAGGAAGTTTTGGTGCTGTTTGAAGCCTCATTGGAATATCCAGCCGTATAGTTTCATGGTTCTGCGTAAATATCATGACATCCGGCCCCATCATTACATCATTACCTATTTTCAGGGGGCCGTATACCCTGCAGTTAAATCCCAATCCTGAATTATCGCCTATTTCTATGTCCCTGCCGGAACCGAAATATGCCCCATGCTCAATATTAACATTTTTACCTGCATGCTTGAATATCCTGCGGCACAAAAAACCTCTTATGCTCCTGGCGCCCAGACTGTAAGGCATGTCCGAAGCAGGCAGATGTCTGGCTATTAAATAATATAATGCAGTAAATATATAGCGCATATTATTCCTCAATATGTTATTCATTTCATATTTTATAGTTATTATAACATAGGGGCAATTCGCCAATCAAATTGCTCCACACCATTTCAATAAATGCATACGGATAAAACTCCTAGGTTTTATTCCCTAGATTGTATTTATATAATTTACGATTTGAAAGAACTAATGAAGAATTTGCAAATCGTAAGTTACATCAAGGTAATAGAAGCAGGTTTTAAATGTTTTAAAACCTGTTTTATATAGTATAGCATAGTTTTAAGAAACAATAAATACATAATCATTACAAGGGGGCGCTCAGCTTTAATCTTCTTTATTATTTATTATTTGTAATATATAATTGGTAATGATAATCAGATTAGTTATAGTCAGAAAGGAAAGACTTAATTTATGTTGAAAGCGGTAATTTTTGATGCGTTTAAGTAAAATATAGGTCATCTATTTTTCACATATGTGTTTGAAAGTATTTATTGAAAACACTACTGTAATAAAAATGGAAACTGCAAACTCCATATATTTCCCAAAAAGCAAATATAAACTTTTGTTACAATCTGCATTATTATTGATGCAATATGTGTGTGCAATAACTCCCGTTTCACCGGAACCTAACTCTTAAATTATATTCCCGTCTGAGCCTATTATTTGAGAAATTCCATCATATAATAAGTGCAATGCCGAGTAATATTTAATAATAAGTTTTGAAATGTTTTAGTGCCATAATTTTATCCTTTATATAATTTACGATTTGAAAGAGTTAATGAAGAATTTACAAATCGTAAGTTACATCAAGGTAACAGAAGCAGGTTTTAAATATTTTAAAACCTGCTTCTATATAGCTTAAAAATCAAAAAATCTTATTGACAACTATATCGGGTCACGATATAATAGTATTACGGCAGACGATATATCTATAAACGTAATAGTAAGAGGTGAATTATATGGCTGAAAACACAGAAATAGGGGCTTTAACTGAAGCGGTATTTTACATTCTATTATCCCTTTATTCACCAATGCATGGATATGGGATAATGCAGAACATAAGAGAATTGAGCGATGAACGAGTTAATCTAGGTGCAGGCACACTATATGGAGCAATTAACACTTTGCTTGAAAGGAATTGGATAAGGTTATTAAAAAAGGAAAAGGACTCTCGCAGAAAAGAATATGAGATTACCGAACTGGGAAAATCTATTGTTAAAGCTGAAATTAAAAGGTTAGAAGAATTATTAGAGAATGGTAAGAAAATTGCAGGGGGTGCTGAATAATGAAATATATAGTTAGAAAGGCATTTTGGGATTATGAAAAGGAAGAAAAATGGCTTAATGAAATGTCAGCAAAAGGGTTGG
>Ga0116194_1002246_pt1 | contig 10418 bp, 9 predicted proteins | sample AD_SCU001_MetaG_FD_89887 | JGI IMG/M metagenome (GOLD analysis project Ga0116194, IMG submission 89887) | Active sludge microbial communities of municipal wastewater-treating anaerobic digesters from China - AD_SCU001_MetaG | ecosystem: Engineered > Bioreactor > Anaerobic > Digestate | place...
ATATTATATAAAGAAGCATTAGTAGATGTGCTGTAGAGCTTTATAATCTGAAGGCCTGATAGCAAAATCGGTGTTTGAATAATTGATTTTGTTGACGTTCAATTAGTTTTTGGTTAAAATCAGTATTATACTTTAATATTGGTTTCTATAATATGAAAAATATTTAAGGATGTGCAATATATGAATGATTTAAATTTATCTGAAAATATGTTATATATAATTATAATGGGGTTAATACTTATTATATTTATTACTATATTAGTAATGAGTATATCTAATTCTATAAAAATAAATAAATTATATAAAAAATATAATAAATTTATGGCTTGTGATGATGGAAAAGATTTAGAAGAATTATTAGAAAAGTGTATATTAAGAACAGATGAAGTAAGTTTTAAACATAAAGAAATTGAGAATCATTTAAATGAATTAGACAGAAATATTTCCAAGTGCTTACAAAAGTCTGGTATTATTCGTTTTAATGCTTTTGATGATGTCGGAAGTGATTTAAGCTATTCTCTGGCATTACTTGATGGTAATGATAATGGTGTTGTTATAACATCGCTGTTTTCCAGGGATAGTTCAACTACATATGGTAAACCAATAACTGGTGGTAAATCAAAATATGCACTTTCAGCTGAAGAAATAAAGGCAATAAATGATGCTATAAGAAAAAATAGAGAGAGCCAATATGTTTAGTTTACAATTGAGTACATATTTTTAAATATGAATAAGTATAAGAGCTTGAGACATGCTGAATTTAAAAGAAAATCGTAAAAAATGTTGGTATTTTGAAATGACCTTGTTAAATTGTAAAAAAAGCAATGGTATTTTAAATATTGATAATTTCTTTTATTTTGGTTAAAAAAGGAGGAATATTATTTTCTAGCTAAAAAGTTAAGAAGTCAACAAAATTGAGTTTTGACAAATGACTTGTGTATTAATGACAACCTATAAAACATATTTCAGTAGAAACGAAAAATGCTGCCATTTATAAGCAGATACAGTACATATGGATAGATGTGTATCATATGTATTAAAATGTAATTATTTAAGTGTTGACAAAGTTTAAAAAACATTGTAAAATGTAATCTGTCATGTAAATCTGGCTTGGAGAGATGGTCGAGTTGGTTTAAGGCACCGGTCTTGAAAACCGGCGTAGGTGCAAGCCTACCGTGAGTTCGAATCTCACTCTCTCCGCCAATTATTACCTGATAAATTAAAACTAATAAAATATGATATATTTATTATTCAATTTATTTTTGGAGAAGTACCCAAGTAGGCTGAAGGGGACGGTTTGCTAAACCGTTAGTAGGGGCAACTCTAGCCCGGGTTCGAATCCCGGCTTCTCCGCCACATTTTGTCCGAAAAGCCTGATTTATCAGGCTTTTCGGCGTTTTTAACTTAAAATTTTAAATGCCTTTGCGGGCTTTTTTAAAACAAAAAAAGGGATTCCCCCTTTCTTATCCCTGCATTGCCTCTATTAATCTCCTTACCCCTACCATATTGATTGCTCTTCGCAGATTATAGGCAAGGAAGCTAAGCCCTAGCTCTGCTGTGGCCTTTTCTTTACCCTTGCATAACAGGTAATTTGCTCCGTGATACCACTTTACCGTACCGAAGGGATGCTCTGATAAGCACATTCGTTCCTTTATCTTGTGGATATCTTCCTTTATTCTGAGGACAACTTTTTTTGCAGGTGCATAATCCTTTCGGTCAAAGGTGTGATTAAAAGGATTTACCGGAATATTTTCCGGTATAGGATTTAGTTTGCATCTGATACTTCCATACATCTTGACAGGTACGAATATAGTTTCCGGTCCGAAACTTACCGTTTTATACGACTTTGAGCCTGTACATCTATTAGGGCACTGCCTGCAGGCATCTTTATTGGCATAGATGGTGTTTTTCCCTCTCATTTTTGTCTTTGACAGGATATTACCAATGGGGCAGGTTACTGTTCCGTCTTCATTGCGTAAAAAGCAGCTGACTTCGGACTGCTCCTGCAACTCAACCTCTATAGCGGTATTTTCATAGCATGACGGCAGTACTCCTGCCTTGATGCATTTTTGTATGTCTTGTGGTTTGGTGGAATTCTTTATATCTTCTGTTATATCTGCTTCCTCATAATCTATTGTATAAAGCCTCTCGCCTTTGTCATACTTCAGTGCTACATTGGGAACGATTCCGTTCATTACACAGTTTAAAATATCCTCCCTGCTTTCATAGCCTTTATCCGCCACAACCTCAACAGTTTCAACCTCAAGGGCCTTCTTCACATCCTCTGCAACATCCTTGAGAAGTCCCTGGTCGGTATTATGATTGGTCACTTCAAATTCAGCGATAAGATGACTGCCTTTATCTACTGCTGTCTGAACATTGTAGCAGCAGTGGAATCCGTCCTTGCTATGCATACGCCTGGCTTCTGGATCTGTTGTCAGCAACTGCGTTTCTCCGCTTTTCAGTAGTTCTTCTAAATACCCCTGATATTTTTCCTTCCTCAGTGTCAATTCTTCTATAGCGGCTTTGATTTTCTCAGGAGAAGGTGCATCAGGTTCGACTTCGTCATTTTTGTCCATTTGGGATAGATATTCCGCAATATGTTCGTCTATCCTTTTTAGCTTTTTTTCCAGAACTTCCGCATTATATACATTGTTCTTGCTGTTGACAGCTCTGAATTTTGACCCATCTACAGCCAGAAGCTCCTTCTGATAAAGGTTAAGCTTCAGACACAGCTTTACAAAGGTGCTAAAAACCTTCTTTAGTGCTTTTGCGTTGTCTTTTCTGAAATCCGATATGGTTCTGAAATCAGGTGTCAGTTTGCCCAGCAGATAGAATAGCTCAATGTTTCTTGTGCACTCTGTCATAAGTTTCCTGCTTGAGCGTATTTTATTAAAGTAACCGTATACATACAGCTTCAGTAGGTCTCTTGGATCATAGGGAGGACGTCCCGTCTCCTTTGGTACGGTGCGGATAAAGCCTGCAAGATCTAGGTCCAGGCTGTCAACAAAAGCATCAATTACACGAACGGGGTTTTCTTCTGATATGTAGTCCTCCAGGTATTCTGTTACAAAAGTCATTTGATTGCCTGATTGTCCTTTAATATATTTCATAAGAGCACCTCTGAAACTTTGTATTATATATACATTATATCATATTTATGTAAACATAACCAGACGAAATGCTGGTTTTGTAGACTTTTCGGACAGTCTGGCCAAAATAGCACTTTTCAAGAAAAACGATGGGTGCTATTTTCATTCACTCATAAGAACCACTTCCTAACCTGTAGGCAAAGTACTACAGGTTGGTATAATACTCGGTACTGCAAATAACTTAAATTAACCCTTCAATATTTTTCTATTGTGTGATATGATTTACCCATGAAGCAACAGGAGGCTATTACTGGTGGAAGATAAAACATTTGAATTATTAACGAAGATGTACAGCGAATTTTCAGTAAAATTTGATAAGGTTGACTCAAGGCTAGATATGATTGATTCAAGGCTTAATAAATTAGAGAAAGGCCAAAAGAAGCTTGAAACTACCCTTGAGAATGATATAGCAACTAAACTGCAAGCTTTACATGAGCGTGAGGCTATCAATTCGGAAAAGCTGGATGAACACAGCAAGCAATTGAACGATATAAATAATAAACTTAATTATCTTGCACTATCGGTTAACATCAAGATACAAGACTTGAGGTAATAGAAACGTCCAAAAAGAAAAAGGCATAATAGGTACTCATCAATTTGATGGGAACCTGGGCAATGGCTTTTGTTTCGGCGAGTGACCTTTCATGCTCCGCAAGAATATTGATAGCTTGTTGAAAAATTCGGATTTGTGTTTGCGGCTGTTGGAGCTATTTAGCTCTAAAATATGTATCCTCAAGTATGTCAAACTGTTTCCATGCCATGTCTGTATCAAGAATTTTACAATGGCGGGATGCTCCTTTTCCTGTCCATAATATTAGCTGCGGAGCGTATTTGAGCTCTTCATTAAAAGCTTCATTACTATTAGTAAGGAACCTTTTAAATTCCCTTATAATAGGACCACGGCGACCTTCTTTACCACAACCATTCCTGTGTGTTTCATCCTGCTTATCTGTTCAAAATAATAGTTTGTTACGTCATAGTAGATAAGACTTGCATTACGGCATACTGTTTTGTCATTATTTGGTGAATATGACGTTGAGCATCCTCAGTACACTTGCTGAATGTGAAGTGCAGCTATATGCATCGTCTAGTGAAAGATCGAAATTTTTTGTTGGTTCCATCTCGACTAATGCGTTCGCCAGCACTGATACGGAAATTGTAGACATTTTCGGCTTTATTCTCTTCTCGTCAAGCTTTTTTGCGCAGGCAGTATAGTACAGATTTGAACACAAAAGAGCCCTCAGTAGTCTTCGCTACAGCTAATATAGATCTCTACATATCCATAATCAACCTTTCGGCTGATTATGAACATTACAAAACCTATACTAACCTATGCTCGACTACCAAGAGTACCTGAGAAACTTGCTATAACCTTACGGCTATAACAAATCTCCAGCAGCTTTGAATAATACACAGGGACTGTTACATAATATAATCAGGCTAATGTATATATATTAAACTGCCTGCGGAACCCAGGGTAGTCTTAGCTCGAATATTATACATCCCTTTTAACCACATTGCAGTATCTTTTACTGCAATATAGCTATACGAGACATATAATACTCTTCCCTCCGGCTAATATCAAACCCTAAAGTCTCCTAAGACAAGATCTGATATTAACCTTTGGCCGACTATTACAAAGCCTCATTTAGACCTTGTAATAATCTTGGCTCAACTACTGAGAACCCTTTTGCATTAATTAATATTACCGGAAATCAAAAATATATCCTATGTAATATATGGTAAAGGAATATGCAAGAAAAATTATCTTAGTATAGTATAAGCAGCAAATGCAATTATAAATGCAGATGATGATCCTATTACAAAATTTAATATTCTTTCAAGAATTGATGAAATGCTGGTTTTTATATTTGAATGTCTACTTTCTTTAAAAGATTTAATTATATGATATATCCAATAAACAATAACTGATGAAATCAATATTTTAATATAAACGCTTCTAATAAAAAAAGAACAATAAATATAAAAAAGAATTATAATTAAATACTTTGAAATATCAGCACCAGTATCAAAGCGCTTAAAATTAAAACCTGTACTGGCCTCTATATTATCTATAAATTCTTTATCTTCTTCATCAATTTCAGGAATAACATGCTTTAATCCTGAAATTGAATAATAAATGAGTCTTAGAGAATTTATAAATAAAATAACCGACATAACAATAAAAAATACAGTATGGTTGGAAAATAAAACAAAAACAGGTAAAATAACAAAAATAAAAATCATTAATAAAAAACCTTGTAACTGCATAACTATCCCTCAAAAAAAATATTTATAAATGTCTGATACAATATGTATTTAAATATGTATCAGAATACTCAACCAATATTAGTAAAGCGAGTAAAGTAAAAAACACTAATTATTACTGCTTATTAAAGTTACACTTAATGCATTATAGATTAATACACATGCTTCTCCCCTGGTCAGGAGTTTATCCTGATTTATATCTAAATTTTTATTAATACCCAGCTCACTGGATTTATCTATAATACCTTTTGGCCATTTTTCTACAACTTTATTCTCATACCCCAAAGCGCGTACTAAAATAGCTTCAGCTTCAACACGAGAGACATAATTATCAGGTTTTAAAGTGTTATCTAAATATCCTTTAATCAATCCGTAATTCAATGCTATTTTAACATTTTTATATGCCCAATGTTTTTGATCTATATCTTTAAAAGGAATAGTTAGATTTTTCGGTAGTTCGTCTTCATCATATCCCATCATCCTATTTACTAAAGTAACAAATTCGCACCTTGTCACATTATTATTGAGGTTTAAATTCCCTTTTCCGTCTCCAAGCAATATTTCTAAATTAACGAGAGCATCAGATGATTCATTTATAATATCACCTGAAGCATATGTACTCAAAGTAAAAAATATTGCTATCAATGTTATAAATATTATTTTAGTAAATAAAGCTTTTTTCATTTAATTTATAATTTAAGGGCGTGGAGACTCGTGACTTTCGTCATGAGAGGAAATGCCCATTCTCCTTTCTGTCCACTATTTTTATAATGCATAGTGTGAATAGAATAATATTTCACATATGCATATATTTAATTTACATTATACTACAAAAAGCTATCTGCTGTTATTAAGAATATTTTACAAATTTTAAAGCATACTAAATGTGTAAATTAATACTACTATGTCACTTTGGAAAGCGAAGTCTTTCGGGATAATTTTTAATAGCATCGGGAAGATGTCGCACAGAGAAATGTATCTATAGAAGGTCTTGTGACCCTTCTCTCAGATATATTCCTTATGGGTTAGCAAAAATTATCTTCCAGAAATATGTTTCCATTAGCATCATAACAAAGTAGTATTAAATAAAAACCAAATATTCAATATTTTAACAAGGAGGTAATATGAAGATGGCAAAGACTGTTGCTGCAATTTTTGATAATCGGGATTATGCAGAGAAGGCTGCAAGGCAAATAAAGGAGCAGGGATTAAGAACAGAGGACATATCTATTATTGCAAAAGAAGGAAATGCTGATCAGGGATATAGAGGAAATTTTACAGGTAGCCGTGATATAAATGATAATATATCAGATGGAGTTATGACAGGTGGTGTATTGGGCGGTTTGGCGGGATTGCTTATTGGAGCCGGCAGTATGGCAATTCCAGGGCTTGGTATAATTGCTGCTGCAGGACCTATTACAGGACTGATCTCGGGTGCTGTTACAGGTGGAGTGGTAGGTGGACTTGTGGATTTAGGTATTCCGGAAAGCAGAGGAAGGCAGTATGAAACTGATATAAAAGCAGGAAAGATATTATTTACAATGAAAACTGATGAAGAAAAAATAGATCAAGTTGCATCTATTTTAAGAAATAACGGAGCTGTAAGTGTAGACACATATTAATCATGACATGCAAATAAGCCTATTAATCTGGGTGCATTAATCAAATAATGCTCATTACCAATATTTTCTTCATATATATAAAATGCACCCTAAATTTAGTTAGTATTATCAGCAGTATCAGCAGTATCAGCAGTATCAGCAGTATCAGTAGTGTCAGTAGTGTCAGTAGTGTCAGTAGTGTCAGCAGTGTCAGCAGAACCGGCAGTGCCAGTAGTATCGGTAGAATCATTAGTATTACTGGCACTGCCGGTAGCATCAGTAGCATCAGTAGCATCAGTAGCATCAGTAGCATCAGTAGCATCAGTAGCATCAGTAGCATCAGTAGTGTCAGTAGCATCAGTAGCGTCAGTAGTGTCAGTAGTGTCAGTAGTGTCAGTAGTGTCAGTAGCATCAGTAGCATCGTTAGAATCGATAGTGCTATCGGTTTTAGTAGCATTATCATTATTTGCTTTATCTGGACTGTTAGACAACTTTTCTTGTGAATTTTGGTTTGCGTCAACTTTTTTTGTTCCGCGTGAAACAAGTTTATTCAAAGAAGTATATACACTAGTATTTAATTTTGTCCGGCTTATTTCCTTTCCGTCTTGCTTAACAATTTTATAGGTATCAACAACATAACCGTTTAACCCATTTTGTTTTACTACAGTTTTTCCTTCTGGTAAATTAGGATCATCAGAATATATAGTTGCAAATTCATTTACTTTTATAATTTGTGGGGAAAGCTCAACTGTTAATCCGGGATTTTCATTTGTTCCTTTCAACACAAATACTAACTCATTTGCACTTGTAAAATAACCCTCAATTTTAATAGGCCACCGAGTAGAATTTTTAAACTTAAAATCTATTGAGCCATATGAAACAGTTGCATCCAACCCATGTTGGACATAAGATACGGTGAAAACGTGATTTGATCTTTCAACAATACTTAAATTAGCTTTTAATGCAGCATTATATAAAGTAGAACTTACCTGACAAATACCTCCTCCAAGACCATCAACAATTTTACCGCCAACAAATATTTGAGCGGTTTTGTACCCTTTTTCTTCAGTGCGCTCACCAACTGTTTCATTAAAAGAAAACACATCTCCAGGTGTAAGTAATTTTCCATTTATTTTTTCTACAGCTAGCCTTAAATTTTCTGTCCTATCCTTATTAAGCTGGCTATCAGTTGAAAAATAGGTTTTATATGTAGCCAGTACATCTCTGAAAATGTTTGAATTAAGTTTGTCTTCAGTTATATCAGGAGTAATTAAAGAAACAGGGACATATTTAACTTTATTTTCACTTTTTTTTAACTCTTCAACTGCTTCCGACAGTAATTTCTTATCAACGCTTATACCATTCTTATGAGGTATAACTTTCAACTGACCATTTTCTATTTTGGTGGCAGCATCTATCGGGTCAGTATTGATGCTGGTATAGAGAAGGTCTGCATTAATCTCGGACTGTTGTGTAATAATTACTGGTACTTTTATATTTCCAGTTTTGCGGTTCTCGAGGCATTCATTAATTTTATCATATAGTTCATTCTTATTGATACTTTCCCCATGATGCCCGGAACTAATTACTGCTGTGCTTCCTTCTAATTTTACACACGGTTCATCTATAGGAATATAGGTATTGTCATAAAAAGATTCAACAACAGCGTAAACTTTATCAGTATTATAGGATATATCAGCCGGGATTTTCTCACTACTAAAGTTAGTATGAAATATTTGATACAATCTTTTTAAAATGGACCCTTTCCTTCCTATGGAAAATGCTTTTTTAACAGTATCTTCTATATTATATGAAAAATCAAAATCTTTTAGCAAATATTTTTCCTTATACTTGTCTGTACTAATAGTTATTTTCACATTATTGTATTCATTTTTATATTTAGCTTCCAGTTTTTGGCTTAGCTCCTCTGTGGATAGTCCACCTGCGTTTATTCTGTCTACAAAGACACCTTTGTAGATTTTATCGAACTTCAAAACTGTATATGACATCTGTAAAGCAACAATAAATAAAATCAATACTATAACAGCCAGAGAAATAACAAAAATTCTGAGCTTTGATTTTTCAACTTTTTCTATTTTAGTTTTCTTAGATAATAATATATCCATTTACTCCAAACACCCCTATACAATGTTTAATTTATTATAAACATCAATATTCCTGCACAGTAATAACATATGCTAATACACGTATTATTAGCATATGTTCCATAAACTGATAATTAAATACATATACTAAGATCGTATCTATATAACATAATTACAATCCGCTAATCGGATTGCTTCACACCGTTTCAATAAATGCATAAAGATAAAACCGCCAGGTTTTATTTCATTGATTGCATTTATTATAACATATTATAATGACGATACCAGATTTTTTTTGTTCCTTCAATATTTAAATTCAATAAAATTTCAATAAATTTTTAATATATTCATATGTATTGCATGTATTGATATATTTTTGCTTATTAAATTTTTATTTTGAATGTTAACTCATAAAGCTTACTTCATAAATACTTGTTTTATAGAGAAATAATTGCTAGTATTAAAGTGTTATTTATATAATAACTAGTATAATTTGGTGTAAGGAATGGTATTAATTATGAAGAAAGCAGGAAGAAGCAATATAAACATATTTAATGAAGAAGAGTACATGAATACTTGTCGTAGATTTAATATAAAGCCGTCATTTAAAGAATCAAGACTTGAATTTGAAAACGGAGATTTTTTTGAAAGAATGAAAAACCTCATTTCAATCGATAGACGAGGAGAAGTTGTGTTTTGTGTTGTACGCCCAAATGGCAATATAATAACTACTACATGCAAAGGTTATCCTGATGGAATTTACAGGATACCTACAGGAGGACTAGGATATAAAGAAAACATAGTTGATGCGGTTTATAGAGAGGTTAAGGAAGAATTAGGTCTTGAAGTAGAAATATTAAAATTTGGTGGAGTTATTAAAATTACTTTAACACATGAAAATGAGAATCTGATGTTTTATTCATATCTTTTTATTCTAAAGGAAAAAGGAGGAAGGCTACTTTTAGATGCTCTTGATAACGAAATAAGTGATACAAAAGAAGTTTCAGCAGAACAATTTTTTTCACTTGTTGAGAAACTCAATAATATTGAAGGCAGATGGAAAGATTGGGGAAAATTCAGGTATATAACATCCAAGGCTGTTTTGGATCTAATTTATTGAAAATAATTAATTGATATTTTGTATATTACAGGAAAAATATGTTTATACTTATTATATAGAAAATGCATATAAATGCATATATATATAATAATATGAATTTAAAAGGGGAATCCTCTATGGAAATTTATCCTGTAAAGAAAAATTTGCTAAAAGAAACTACAAAAAAAAGAAT
>Ga0116194_1002248_pt1 | contig 10415 bp, 9 predicted proteins | sample AD_SCU001_MetaG_FD_89887 | JGI IMG/M metagenome (GOLD analysis project Ga0116194, IMG submission 89887) | Active sludge microbial communities of municipal wastewater-treating anaerobic digesters from China - AD_SCU001_MetaG | ecosystem: Engineered > Bioreactor > Anaerobic > Digestate | place...
AGTCAATCATCTTCCCTGGTACACCACGTTTCAATTCCTCATAGGTAGTCTGGAAGCAACACACTGAAAGTATGATTTTCTCGACCTCGTCCAGTTTCAATTCCTCATAGGTAGTCTGGAAGCCTTTCTTTTGGAAGTCATTGTGCTGGTTCATCGGTGGTTTCAATTCCTCATAGGTAGTCTGGAAGCAACGTTATCGACCAATCCGACCATTAAACCAGCTAGTTTCAATTCCTCATAGGTAGTCTGGAAGCCTCGTTCCAGGTCTTCCAATTCCTCGCCCTTCTCGGCTAGTTTCAATTCCTCATAGGTAGTCTGGAAGCCCGAGTACGATGGTGTATGGAAAACTGAGACACACAGCTTGTTTCAATTCCTCATAGGTAGTCTGGAAGCTATCTGCTTGCACTTCTGATACTCGGCTATGCTGGACTGTTTCAATTCCTCATAGGTAGTCTGGAAGCCTGGCCGAAGTTCTGGCGGCAGAGAAGGCGATATGCCCAGTTTCAATTCCTCATAGGTAGTCTGGAAGCGAAGATTTAAATGATATAAAATATGAATTTGATGGTTTCAATTCCTCATAGGTAGTCTGGAAGCATCTTCTAAATTTTGAGATTCTTTTTCAAGTATATCCGTTTCAATTCCTCATAGGTAGTCTGGAAGCTCACTTTGTGTTTTAGGATCAGTTTCTATTGATTGGTGTTTCAATTCCTCATAGGTAGTCTGGAAGCTATATAAATGGGGTGAGGCTATGAATCAGGGTTGTTTCAATTCCTCATAGGTAGTCTGGAAGCAAAAACCTAGATTTTTCATCCCCCCAAGAAAAGTGTTTCAATTCCTCATAGGTAGTCTGGAAGCTTTAACTTATTTTGGATTCCTGAAAAGCTGCAAGGGTTTCAATTCCTCATAGGTAGTCTGGAAGCGTTATCAATAGCTTTTGCAGTAGATATATAGCCTCGAAGTTTCAATTCCTCATAGGTAGTCTGGAAGCTTGTATCCGTATTACTAGGTACGGATACATCATAGCAGTTTCAATTCCTCATAGGTAGTCTGGAAGCGAAACCGTAAATGAAGGTTGATTTCCTGATATCTGTTTCAATTCCTCATAGGTAGTCTGGAAGCGCGGAAATCTCCCAGAAGAAATGGTGCCGTTCGTCTAGTTTCAATTCCTCATAGGTAGTCTGGAAGCCCAATCCGAAAGAGAACCAGACCAAGAGAACCAGTTTCAATTCCTCATAGGTAGTCTGGAAGCTGGTAGTAGTGGCTATGGTTCTGGGAGTCATCAGTTTCAATTCCTCATAGGTAGTCTGGAAGCTGTCGGGAATTCTCAGGGAGTTCCAAAGAGAGACGTTTCAATTCCTCATAGGTAGTCTGGAAGCCAGAGTAGTCATGCCCCATGACGTAATGCTCGAAAGAAGTTTCAATTCCTCATAGGTAGTCTGGAAGCCTGGGAGGCGAGCAAATGGGAAAGAAGAGCGAGGGTGGTTTCAATTCCTCATAGGTAGTCTGGAAGCGGAGTTATGTTTGTATCGTTCCCGAGTTGAGCGTCGTTTCAATTCCTCATAGGTAGTCTGGAAGCGAGACTCTTCGATCAAAGTTCAGAAACTCATCGCAGTTTCAATTCCTCATAGGTAGTCTGGAAGCTCAGGCTGTTGAGCGTAGCCTGAAGTGCATGCAGAGTTTCAATTCCTCATAGGTAGTCTGGAAGCTTTCCGAATCGGACAACACAGTTGGCAATCACGTCCGTTTCAATTCCTCATAGGTAGTCTGGAAGCTTCCCCAACCCGTCTCGAGCGCGGCCTGAACTAGTGTTTCAATTCCTCATAGGTAGTCTGGAAGCCAGACCGAAAGGGTCTTGGATCGAGGTTATCTCAGTTTCAATTCCTCATAGGTAGTCTGGAAGCTCGGGAAAAAGGGAAAATTTGAAGGTTTTTCACGGTTTCAATTCCTCATAGGTAGTCTGGAAGCGTGCAGTTTATTAGACAACCTGACATCTTCATAGTGCAGTTTCAATTCCTCATAGGTAGTCTGGAAGCGCTATCAGGATGGAAAACGCCATCCCCGCAATCGGTTTCAATTCCTCATAGGTAGTCTGGAAGCAAGGCCGTTCTTCAAAGGATATTAGACATCATTCTGTTTCAATTCCTCATAGGTAGTCTGGAAGCGCGGTATTTCTAGCGTGGATTGAGAAAACGAAAGTCGCGTTTCAATTCCTCATAGGTAGTCTGGAAGCTCGAAAGGAGGAGTCTCAATGCCGTTGTACCAGTTTCAATTCCTCATAGGTAGTCTGGAAGCGCGACGGTCCGCTGTGCCTTCTTATTCTTGAGATAGGTTTCAATTCCTCATAGGTAGTCTGGAAGCGAAATGCTTTACCTTACCCGTTCGGTCCCTGTCCCGTTTCAATTCCTCATAGGTAGTCTGGAAGCGGCAAGGCGACTTTACAGTCGAAGAAATGTTATACCGTTTCAATTCCTCATAGGTAGTCTGGAAGCGGTGTATTGTTTTATCTATCATGTATATATCTATAGGTTTCAATTCCTCATAGGTAGTCTGGAAGCGAGTGATGATGCAAGCGCGGTAGTGGCTGCATTGTTTCAATTCCTCATAGGTAGTCTGGAAGCCATAGCTTGCCGTCTCTTATATACAACACAGCCTCACCAGTTTCAATTCCTCATAGGTAGTCTGGAAGCGAGGCAGAAAGTCTTTGCCCTGGTTAGAAATGGGTTTCAATTCCTCATAGGTAGTCTGGAAGCAGCCCAGGTGTTCCATTCCTTTTCCCAATTGAATTTGTTTCAATTCCTCATAGGTAGTCTGGAAGCGAATGGGCTATGTAGAATTTTTGGTGTTGTGCGTTTCAATTCCTCATAGGTAGTCTGGAAGCTGGAGTTTTCTTCTTTGTTGTAGTCTTTCCATGGTTTCAATTCCTCATAGGTAGTCTGGAAGCCGCTTGGCAACCCTCATTAGTGATTGAACTCGAAGTTTCAATTCCTCATAGGTAGTCTGGAAGCACCTAGACAGCTTATTCCCGAAGAATGGACACGGTTTCAATTCCTCATAGGTAGTCTGGAAGCGGTGGTGATGCTTGGGCCACTCTCGAGGGTGATCGTTTCAATTCCTCATAGGTAGTCTGGAAGCCCGCATCAGTTACACCCACAAGAAGGCCACATATGTTTCAATTCCTCATAGGTAGTCTGGAAGCAAAGTACCAAGCCTTGAAACAAAACTTATTTTATCGTTTCAATTCCTCATAGGTAGTCTGGAAGCGGAGCTCTGGGCCAAGATCAGACGTGAGGAGGAGTTTCAATTCCTCATAGGTAGTCTGGAAGCCGCCCTTCGTGCGGTTCTGGTTTGCCGACAGATCCTCAGTTTCAATTCCTCATAGGTAGTCTGGAAGCAAAGCACTAGAATTGCCGACAGATCCCGAATTTCTGTTTCAATTCCTCATAGGTAGTCTGGAAGCCATTTCGTTGGTATGGGCCGGAGTTGGATATATGTTTCAATTCCTCATAGGTAGTCTGGAAGCGCCATGATTTTGAGCGTGGCTTCCAGATGGTTTGCCTGTTTCAATTCCTCATAGGTAGTCTGGAAGCGCTGTTTCTGGACTGGTTTCCCGAGATATGTATAGTTTCAATTCCTCATAGGTAGTCTGGAAGCTTGACATCTTCTCTGGCAACTGTATTCGTCGGAGACGACAGTTTCAATTCCTCATAGGTAGTCTGGAAGCGCTCGCTTGCGCAACGTCGTGGAAAAGAGAGAAGGTTTCAATTCCTCATAGGTAGTCTGGAAGCATGACAGCCAGAAAACCGGAAGGAACAGAGAAATACTTGTTTCAATTCCTCATAGGTAGTCTGGAAGCCAGCTCGCTTGCGCAACGTCGTGGAAAAGAGAGAAGGTTTCAATTCCTCATAGGTAGTCTGGAAGCCGGCTGGGTTAGGTGGTCTTGTTGTTTTTATACTACGTTTCAATTCCTCATAGGTAGTCTGGAAGCCATTTCGTTGGTATGGGCCGGAGTTGGATATATGTTTCAATTCCTCATAGGTAGTCTGGAAGCAAGATGCTTGGAGGCTGGATAAGATCATCCAAGCTCGTTTCAATTCCTCATAGGTAGTCTGGAAGCAGCAACAGCCCGCTTGCGGGCTGGGCTTTCCTGGCTTGTTTCAATTCCTCATAGGTAGTCTGGAAGCGCCATCGCCGAAGCCGCCTACCGCCACCAGGAGTTTCAATTCCTCATAGGTAGTCTGGAAGCCAGCGCCACGGCGTTTGCGAAAAAGAACGGGATGTTTCAATTCCTCATAGGTAGTCTGGAAGCGGGAGCTAATATTATTACGTGGCGACCAGTGTGGGTTTCAATTCCTCATAGGTAGTCTGGAAGCTCGAAACCGAACCCGAAAACCTCATGGGTGCAACAGAGTTTCAATTCCTCATAGGTAGTCTGGAAGCTCTGATTCTCTGGGCCAGAATAAAAGTCGCTGGGAGAGTTTCAATTCCTCATAGGTAGTCTGGAAGCGGGCTGAGACAGAGGTGAAATATGGAAGATTGCAAATAGTTTCAATTCCTCATAGGTAGTCTGGAAGCGTTACCCTAATTCCAATCAATCGACCAGGAGAAAGGGTTTCAATTCCTCATAGGTAGTCTGGAAGCCCAAATTGTTATTCAAAACTTGCAAGTCCAAAGTATGTTTCAATTCCTCATAGGTAGTCTGGAAGCAAAACCAAACACAACTGACAGGCACATGAGAATTCTTGGTTTCAATTCCTCATAGGTAGTCTGGAAGCGCGAGAAGTCGGTTGGTTTCGTGTGCACCCAGGAGACAGTTTCAATTCCTCATAGGTAGTCTGGAAGCGGAAAAAGATACGCGAAAAGATGGACGAAGGCGAGAAGTTTCAATTCCTCATAGGTAGTCTGGAAGCCTAAGTGAGAGTCGGCCACAAACGGGAGGAGAAAAATGGGTTTCAATTCCTCATAGGTAGTCTGGAAGCGCGCCTTGGGAATGCACTAGAAGAATGGATATCAAAGCGTTTCAATTCCTCATAGGTAGTCTGGAAGCGCGCCTTGGGAATGCACTAGAAGAATGGATATCAAAGCGTTTCAATTCCTCATAGGTAGTCTGGAAGCCTCGAAACTGTGTGTCTCGACCTTCCACTCACCGTGTTTCAATTCCTCATAGGTAGTCTGGAAGCACAACGGTATTGAAAGGTATGAAGACTTGTCTGGGTTTCAATTCCTCATAGGTAGTCTGGAAGCTATATCTTTCGAACGCTCTTTTAACAATATCCGGTTTCAATTCCTCATAGGTAGTCTGGAAGCGAAACAAGGCGAGAATTTATCTCAACGAAGGAAGGAGGGTTTCAATTCCTCATAGGTAGTCTGGAAGCGAAACAAGGCGAGAATTTATCTCAACGAAGGAAGGAGGGTTTCAATTCCTCATAGGTAGTCTGGAAGCGGACGAAGAGTCGTTGTTCTTCGACCTCAAGGAGCTGTTTCAATTCCTCATAGGTAGTCTGGAAGCGAATCTTTCAATGGCGGGGCAAAATTCGGCCGATTTCGTTTCAATTCCTCATAGGTAGTCTGGAAGCGCGAAATCAGGCGAAAACATATAGAACTAGGCGTCGTTTCAATTCCTCATAGGTAGTCTGGAAGCTTTACGGAGAGGCCCGAGACTAGCTCAGGCCCTACCAGTTTCAATTCCTCATAGGTAGTCTGGAAGCGAACTTCCCAACAGAGCAAAGACCACGGTTCTATATCCGTTTCAATTCCTCATAGGTAGTCTGGAAGCCCAGAAGAATAGTAGATCATAAGGAAACTTCGACCATGTTTCAATTCCTCATAGGTAGTCTGGAAGCGGAAATCGTGAGAAATTGTTGGTTAGGATATATGAGTTTCAATTCCTCATAGGTAGTCTGGAAGCGAACTACGAAAAAACTTCATTTGAACAACCCGCTGTTTCAATTCCTCATAGGTAGTCTGGAAGCTAGTCGGTCGATTGAATGGTTGACGTGATATCTATAGTTTCAATTCCTCATAGGTAGTCTGGAAGCCTAATGTGGTACTACCAAATACGCAATACCGTTATATAGTTTCAATTCCTCATAGGTAGTCTGGAAGCGACGACTCAAGGCTGAGCGCACTCAGTGAACTCGTGTTTCAATTCCTCATAGGTAGTCTGGAAGCGGCGAAATCAGGCGAAAACATATAGAACTAGGCGTCGTTTCAATTCCTCATAGGTAGTCTGGAAGCGATGCGTTACCGAACGCTACGGTAGCGTTACTTGGTTTCAATTCCTCATAGGTAGTCTGGAAGCGATACTGGGTGTCGGTCTTCTGTTTCCCTGTCTCTCTCCCGTTTCAATTCCTCATAGGTAGTCTGGAAGCCTCCATGAGTCGCTTTATCTTCGTGCCGATCAGGTGTTTCAATTCCTCATAGGTAGTCTGGAAGCCGCAAGTCTTCAGAACCGCGAAGCCATAGCACCGGTTTCAATTCCTCATAGGTAGTCTGGAAGCGCAAGTCTTCAGAACCGCGAAGCCATAGCACCGGTTTCAATTCCTCATAGGTAGTCTGGAAGCCAGACCAGACCAAGGAGACCATCACGTGCCCACCGTGTTTCAATTCCTCATAGGTAGTCTGGAAGCCAGAGAAACACTCCGATTGGAGCAATGCTACAGAGAGCCCGTTTCAATTCCTCATAGGTAGTCTGGAAGCTTAGACCTGCCAAGGAGACCATCACGTACCCACCGTGTTTCAATTCCTCATAGGTAGTCTGGAAGCCCTATAGCCTTTGGCATGGCTGGAACTAGAAGGAGGAGTTTCAATTCCTCATAGGTAGTCTGGAAGCGAGTACACCCCGGCTGATATCATCTTCCAGTCGGGTTTCAATTCCTCATAGGTAGTCTGGAAGCGCGGCAAGCATTTCTTCCACAGTATCCCCGGTGGTCTGTTTCAATTCCTCATAGGTAGTCTGGAAGCTTTCCCTGACTGGGAAGAGAAAAAGGAGTGATAGTTTCAATTCCTCATAGGTAGTCTGGAAGCGTCTTTCCAGATCTGACGGATCCCTCGAGAATGTGTTTCAATTCCTCATAGGTAGTCTGGAAGCCACCGAGTCAATCATCTCCCCTGGTACATCTCGTTTCAATTCCTCATAGGTAGTCTGGAAGCATGCTTCCATAGATGGCGCACACTACACATTCGAGAGTTTCAATTCCTCATAGGTAGTCTGGAAGCGCACGTGGCACTGTGTCTCTCTCAAGAGCTGCAAGTAGTTTCAATTCCTCATAGGTAGTCTGGAAGCAACAACGGCGACCCGATCGGCGCCGCCCAGCGGTTGGGGTTTCAATTCCTCATAGGTAGTCTGGAAGCTGTCTTGTCGCGTTATATTCTTGGGCGTTCGATGTTTCAATTCCTCATAGGTAGTCTGGAAGCGGCGACATTGCGGGTTATTGGAGTGCTAGTAGAGTTTCAATTCCTCATAGGTAGTCTGGAAGCGCCGAAGCCGCATACCGCCAGGATAACGCGATTCGTTTCAATTCCTCATAGGTAGTCTGGAAGCTTGGAGATGCCGGAAACCTACGAGGTGCCGTTCTGAGTTTCAATTCCTCATAGGTAGTCTGGAAGCTTTGCCCACTTCAACTTGGGACAATTGAGCGTTGTAGTTTCAATTCCTCATAGGTAGTCTGGAAGCATAATAGTATATCATGCTGTATTGCTGTACACAAGTTTCAATTCCTCATAGGTAGTCTGGAAGCCATCGGGCCTGTCGTTCCCCGAAAGCCTGAACAAGTAGAGTTTCAATTCCTCATAGGTAGTCTGGAAGCGGGGTAAAAATGAGGAAATACGAAGTTACTACTTCGGGTTTCAATTCCTCATAGGTAGTCTGGAAGCACAACGGTATTGAAAGGTATGAAGACTTGTCAAAGTTTCAATTCCTCATAGGTAGTCTGGAAGCGTTGCTTGTTGAGCAGAAGACATTGGACGCTTTGAAGTTTCAATTCCTCATAGGTAGTCTGGAAGCGGTCGATAGGGGGAAGGACGACGAGACGGACTTTGGTTTCAATTCCTCATAGGTAGTCTGGAAGCCGAAAAGAGGAAGACCAGTTAAGTATAATGCCGAGTTTCAATTCCTCATAGGTAGTCTGGAAGCTTCATTACGGTTTCGAGATTATCGACGATACCTGTTTCAATTCCTCATAGGTAGTCTGGAAGCGGAATATAGGCTGGCTACCGGTTGGGTTCGTGGCGAGACGTTTCAATTCCTCATAGGTAGTCTGGAAGCCAAAGCTGGCATCAGAATCAGTTCAGAAGCCGAGTTTCAATTCCTCATAGGTAGTCTGGAAGCAAGTGACTGAATTCTGGTATATCATGAGTATACAACGTTTCAATTCCTCATAGGTAGTCTGGAAGCCCAGTCGCTTGCCAATCAAGATTCTACACCTGAGTTTCAATTCCTCATAGGTAGTCTGGAAGCACAATCAGACTGAAAGACAGAACGCAGGAAGAAAGGTTTCAATTCCTCATAGGTAGTCTGGAAGCAGCATGTTTTGTCACGTTATATTCTTGGCCGTTCGATGTTTCAATTCCTCATAGGTAGTCTGGAAGCACAACTTCAGCCTTTGTGGATTTTGGAAGAAAGTAGTTTCAATTCCTCATAGGTAGTCTGGAAGCGCGGCCAAGTGCGCAAGTCTTTAGGACCGCGAAACCGGTTTCAATTCCTCATAGGTAGTCTGGAAGCCCTATCGCCACCAGGATAACGCTATTCTACAGAGAGCCCGTTTCAATTCCTCATAGGTAGTCTGGAAGCTTCTTGGGCGTTCGATTGATGTATAATGCTATTGAAGTTTCAATTCCTCATAGGTAGTCTGGAAGCCTTGCCACCACGTGTTTCTCCTCCGAGAACATATCGTAGAGTTTCAATTCCTCATAGGTAGTCTGGAAGCAAGCAGACCTACCAAGGAGACCGTCACAAGCCCCCCGTGTTTCAATTCCTCATAGGTAGTCTGGAAGCTGCTTCTTCCGAAGTGACTTTGTCGGCTCCACGGCAGGTTTCAATTCCTCATAGGTAGTCTGGAAGCTCGCTCAGGTTGTTTCCACTCAACCTAGGTTCGTTCGTTTCAATTCCTCATAGGTAGTCTGGAAGCGGTGGTGGCGTATTAGATGGATATGTCGATCACTAGTTTCAATTCCTCATAGGTAGTCTGGAAGCGCAAGTGTTCTGGTTGTATTCCACCCCAAATTCATCGTTTCAATTCCTCATAGGTAGTCTGGAAGCTCGAGCAATTATTCAAGGTGAACAAGTCTGACATGGAAAGTTTCAATTCCTCATAGGTAGTCTGGAAGCAGTACACATAGCCATTGTCGTTAGTTCTTCCGTTTCAATTCCTCATAGGTAGTCTGGAAGCATCTACCCTTTGCATCAAAAGCCTCGCGTGTCAACTGTTTCAATTCCTCATAGGTAGTCTGGAAGCAATTGAGCATCTGATACCGAAAGCGCGGGGTGGTTCGTTTCAATTCCTCATAGGTAGTCTGGAAGCACGTATGGAGGACCGAAATATAGATTCTATTTCTAGTTTCAATTCCTCATAGGTAGTCTGGAAGCAAAGAAGCGGCTTTCATGAACGCCACCAGATGGAGGCTCTAGTTTCAATTCCTCATAGGTAGTCTGGAAGCCCGTGGCGCATCGAAGAAGGGGAAGGATATGGAATTGTTTCAATTCCTCATAGGTAGTCTGGAAGCTTGGAAATATGAAAAAAGGAAAACGTCCCATAAGGACGTTTCAATTCCTCATAGGTAGTCTGGAAGCGGTGTGTGACTAATGCAAAGAAATGATGGTTGGAAATAGTTTCAATTCCTCATAGGTAGTCTGGAAGCACAGACGAAATCGTCTATAATGCAATTTCACAAAGGTTTCAATTCCTCATAGGTAGTCTGGAAGCGGAGGAAAGAACATGAGAAGAAAGAAGCAGCCCATGTTTCAATTCCTCATAGGTAGTCTGGAAGCCGGAGACATTCGGTTATCTCAGAACTAAGCCGATGCCTTTGTTTCAATTCCTCATAGGTAGTCTGGAAGCGTCCCCATCCGGTTTCCAACGCGGCTTGTACGAGTAGAAGTTTCAATTCCTCATAGGTAGTCTGGAAGCGAGCTATATGAGTATTGCGGAGTTTTGCAGACGGCAGTTTCAATTCCTCATAGGTAGTCTGGAAGCAAAGGTGTTGGCAATCACCCGTGTCCAAAACCATGTTTCAATTCCTCATAGGTAGTCTGGAAGCAAGATCGTTACAAGTCAATTCTAGTCAGTTGCGTCAAGGTTTCAATTCCTCATAGGTAGTCTGGAAGCCCGTTACTATATAGATTATAAAGTATTTTCAGTGTTTTGAGGCAAATTCAGTTCATGCCTGTTTTTCAAAGACCGATTTCTTGTAAATCTTAT
>Ga0116194_1002249_pt1 | contig 10411 bp, 3 predicted proteins | sample AD_SCU001_MetaG_FD_89887 | JGI IMG/M metagenome (GOLD analysis project Ga0116194, IMG submission 89887) | Active sludge microbial communities of municipal wastewater-treating anaerobic digesters from China - AD_SCU001_MetaG | ecosystem: Engineered > Bioreactor > Anaerobic > Digestate | place...
GGCCTCCCCGGTTGCAGGGGGTGTCGTCGCAGTAACGGCGGGACTCCCGGTTGCAGGGATCGTCTCCGTCGCCGTCACTGTCACCGGCGGCACAGTCCCGGTAACTTCTATGGGTGTGGGTGGTACCCATGGAAGATCGATCTCAGGCGGAACGGTGGCAGCGGGTGAGGGAGCGGGCGTCACGACCCCCTCCTGCGTCAGCGGCGGGAGAGGTGTGGTTGGTGTCGGTGTGGCCACCCGTCCCTCGACCGGGATCGGGTTACGGTCCCCGTCATCAAGGTATTCCACTGAGATCCCGGTGACACTGAACCCCGCCGATCCGGCCTGAATCTTGGCCAACGGGATCCGTGTTGCTTTATCCGCGTCCGAGAGAGGAGCGGTGATGTATCCCGTGATCCACATGATACCATGGGTGTTATTGAAATTTGAGACAACGGTGAACGGACTAACCGACTCTACTGCCATCACCGGTATTGCAGGATCGAACTGAACCTCCACCGTGTAAGCACTGACTGTGCAGGGCCGATCAGCCGTAAATACAAGTAGATATGCTTCATCTCCCGGTTCAACTGTGATCTCCGCTGCCCCCGTAAGAGATACCAGGAAAATCAACCAGATCGCCGCGACGAGCCATCTTTGTTTCATCTCGCCCTCAAAAAAATATTTTTAGATTTCGTTGTAATGCTCATCGAGTGCATGAACGGTGTATAATGCTATATTTCTGGCATCTCCACCATCAGCACGTCCATCGTCCTCAACGTCTGCATAAAACTCACCGTTGCCGGTAAAGTGGTAGGCGCCCACCGTGGATAATGCAACGTCACGCGCATCCCCTCCGTTCAATTTACCATCACGGTTAGCGTCACCAAGTGCACGCCCAATGAACTCAACACGGATCTGGTCGATGCTTCCGGTATCAACGTTCGGAACGCTCAGGACGCCACCCGAGATGTAACCGCTGGCATCGAACGGACCCTGCCATCCAGACGTGTTGCGGTAGGAGTATGCAACTGTGTCGTTGGCATACACAGTCCCGATGGCCCGTGTGATTGTCGGCACCTCCACCTCGATGGTGGCAGTCCCGCCGGTGCTGGAGATGGTCGAGTTGAAGGTCTTCTTCGCCGGAGTCAACGCACTCCAGTAGTAGAGGCTGTCCTCGCTGATGGTATCGTTGATCTCCGGCGGCATGATCCTGACGTCACCGGCATCGCCGACAACCATGGAGATGTGCGGGATGGTGGGATCGGTCGCAATCTGGGCGGAGTACTCGGTGGCTTCACCAGTATTGACGGTCAGGGTGGTGTTCACTGTCCTCGTCACCGTGTCGTTGATGTATATGATTGAGACGCTGTGCTGGCCCTCAAGCACCTCCCTGGTGATGTTGCTTGCTCCGCTTGCCACCTGCGTCCCGTCGATGTAGAAGTCGGCGTTTAGCGGTGCCAGGCTCTCGTCGACCACAGAGAGGGTCAGGTTACCGTATCCCTTCACATAGGCTGTGGCGTTTCCAAGCGCCATGTTCTCGTCATCGTACATCGGGTAGATACGCGCCTCTACCGACACATCACCAGATTTCGTGAAGTTAAGCGGGACATAGAAGTTCTTAACTTCACCACTGACCACGCTCGGCTGCGACTCGTCATCTGAACCCGGGTAGACATAGAGCGTCTTCGCCGTAGCGTTGTACATATGGGAGATGTTGACCTTCGATCCGTCATCCATGTAGTAGGCCATGTCGGCGGCCATCTCTCTTCCATCGAAGGTTACGCCGTCTCCGGTCGGGATCTCAAGGATCAGCATCGTCCGGTTATCCCCGGTGTTGCTGACCGTGAAGGCCACATCAACCGTATCACCGACGACAATCCCGGTCTCAGGTGCTGGCACCGTCACGTCCAGGAAGAGGTCGGTTGCTATCGGGTCGATGAACTCATCGGGGATTGTTGCAAAGGCAATGGACTTTGGCACCTTCTGCCGGCTCTGGACGGCGACAACGAGCTCGGTCGCATCCGTCCCTGTATCAGTCTTTCCGGTTATGGTGATCTTACCCGTGCGGTTCGCTCCTGTGGTGCTGCCGTAGAGATCGGCGATCTGATTACCGTCTAGTTTGAAGGAGACCCTGGGGTTGGTGTTGTTGAATGTGTAGGTCTGTGGACCACGGATCACCGCCCCGCTGTCGTCCTTAACACCGATCTGAACATCGAAATTGACGGAGGACGGGATCTGGACCTGGGTCAGCGCTTCGATCACCGCCGCGGTTCCGCGGGTGCTGCCCCAGCGGCCGTTCGTGTCATAAACGCCCACCAGGTAACGGATACCGCCGCGAACAGTCTCGTTGTCGGCCGGGAGACCAGTCCTGTTCAGGGCCAGCACCGCGTTTGCGGTGTCTTCGTAGGCCCAGTAACTCCAGTAGTACCCGTTAACGGCATCGCCCTGCCGGAGAGCAATAAGTCTATTCTGCAGTTCAGCAAGTTTCGCGTCCGCCTGGGCATTCAGGGTAGCGTTATCAGCGTAGTGGTCGCGGATGGAGTCTATACCGAATACGGCGTAAGCGACAGGTGTTGCGGACTGTCTATCATAGTTCCCACGAACCAGGTAGTCAAACGACCGGTTCAGCGACTCGTTAACCATCCGCTGGCCTTCAGGGGTCAGGTAGTCAAACTCCCCGACAAACTTCTCGGATATGAAACCAGCCCACTCGTAAGAGTTGCTGATGTAGCCCCAGTCATACCAGCCACCGTCATCATTCTGCTTATTTATCAGCCAGACGGTGCTTGCCGTCAGGTTGATCTCGCTTGTGTTTGTAAGGTTGAAGCCCCAGTAGTCGGGATCCTTATCCATGTCCTGCCTTAACTCGCTGAAGACGTAGTTCGGGTAGAGTGTGTAGAACATCGATGGAACCGAGCTCTGGCCCCACGCCCAGCCGCCGGACTGGTCACCGTAGCCAGTGTACATCGGTAGTTGCTGGGCGTTGTAGCCGTCCGGCGCCTTCATCCGGTTGTAGGCCTCCAGCATCGCAGCCTGGTAGGTGGCGTTACGCTCATCGTTCAGCTGGCCGCGTGACTCGTAGTACTGCTTCACCCGCAGCACCGCAAGCGCAGGGCTCATCGTCTGCTCCGGACAGCCATGCGGGTAACCGATCAGGTAGTCAAGCCCCTGAAGGGTTCGCCCCTCCGCTCCTGCGGCGGCGGTGATGACAACCTCGCGCCCCTCGAACGGCTCGCGGTTGAAGACATCAAACAGGATCTCTCCACCGGTCTCGTCATCCAGGGTCGTCGAGTTGAGCACCTTGATATCCACGTTCTGTTCACGGACAACGATGGTGCCGTTCACGTAGGTCTGCTTCCCATGTGACTCAAGGCTGATGGAGTAGTTGTAGGTTCCAAGCTCCATTGGCCGGACGTAGTACCACATGGCACTGTTCCAGGACGACGAGTAAGAGTAGATCTGTCTCTTTGCCGGGTAGTAGTAAAGGTAGAACGGCCTGTCCTTGCTCAGGTCAACTGGGGTGCCGTTTGCATACCAGATCGAGAGGGTGCCGTTGACATAGCCGGGCTGGTTGGCGGTGAAGTAGGTGCCAAGCGAGAAGTACTGGTCCTGAACGGCGGTGACGTTGTAGCCGTAGTAACTCTCCCAGTATTGCCTGTTCTGTGGCGTGATGTTCAGCTCATAGGGAACGATCCTGACCGTAGTGCTGGCACTGTTGCCAGTCGGCTTATCATCGCCAGCGATCCGTGCCGTCAGCGTGTAGGTGTCGGTGGCAGAGGGTTTCCAGGTATCCACCCAGAAGTAACGGGTCTGATATGCCCCGAGAGCAACCTCATCCTGGCTCCAGAGGACCGTCCCGCCCGTGGTGACGTTTGCCGAGACATTCACCGGGGTTGCCTTTGAATTGTAGACGTAGACGTAGACGGTGACATTGCTGTCCACCGGTGATGCTGTCGGCGCCCAGAGATAGACACTGGCATCGGTGACACTGTCCTGCACCAGGGCGCCCTTCGTGATATCGAGCTCAAGGTAGCGGTTGTTTGTGGTTTTGACATACGCGTCCTTTGTCGAACCGATCTCTGATGTCCGCCCGGACTCCGACTGAGATATGAACCGGAGATCCACCACCTTCGTATCGGTCGAGAGGGAGAGACCATCCCCCTTAACCAGAAGACGGCCATAGCCCGTGCTGCTCACCGTCACGCCCGGTGTAGCCCATTCAGCCCAGAGGAATCGAACAACGGAGGGGTCGTAGGTCACCGGGATGCTGAAGGAGCCAACCGGTGCACCGCTCGAGATGTTTGAGATCTCGATGGGAACCACACTGCTCACGTCGCTGGTCACATTTATGCGGGGGAAGATAACCGTCACCGGCTTAAAGGAGGCATACTCCTTCTCGATGGTCTTTGAGACCGTCCCGCTGTCGGGGTACTTGATCCGCTCTTTAGGGTCCTCTCCGCTCCGTCCGGCGGCGTTCGCCTTCACGGTGTAGGTCACGCTCCCGGCATAGCGATCCAGGTTGATGGTCTCGTTCTTCGTCCAGTTCTCACCGGGCTGGAGAGCAGGGATCTCATAGGTGGTGTTCACGCCGTTCTTTGAGACACGGAGCCATGTTGGCTCAGAGTATACGCCAGGGGCTCTGTTCTCAACACCATAGGTCACCCGGTATGTGCCCGGGAGCACATCCTCCTGGATGGTGGTGTTGCTGCTGGAAAGCCCGGAGATCTGTGTGATATCCAGGATCGGCCGGAGATCGGTGTAGGTGACGGTTGTCTGGGCCTCAATGAAGTTGTTGTCGTAACGAAGTTCCTCGATCGTGTGGTCAGGGTTGATATCGATGGAGACCTGCTTGTTCCCGGGCGATATGTCACCTCCGGCGGTTATTATCAATTTCACAGAACCGGTGCCCTTCACCTCGACCACATTGAGGGCACCGGTATAGCTGGGATCGATTGTTATATCGGTAAAGATTGTGTAGTTACCGCCGGCGGCGATATCATCGTTAACCGTGTAGTTTGCTCTCTCACCGACGAACGCAACCATGGTCACGATGTCGTCGGTCACACCAGCCACACCGATGTTTCCGATCACGAAGGTCGGGTTCATGTAGATGGTGCCGTTGCTGTACTTCTTGATGTACTGCGGAGGTGCAGGATCGAGGTAGCCGACAAGGTCAGGCAGCGGCGGCGGGGTGGTATTCAGCCAACCCTCGACAGCATGTTCAAAATACGACTCGTTAAACTCGGTGCTGTAGGTTGCTTCCGGGTAGAGAGTGTAGTTGCCGGGGGTCTCTCTATAGGTGTCAAAACGGATCTCGGCGATCTGCACCGGTGTAGCCCCCGCGGTAAATGGCTCCGTGGTGGTGATTGCAAACTGCAGGTGTCCCGGGTGATCTGCGTTGTAGGTGAGGTCGGCACCCGCAAGCGGCCCGGTGAGGTTGACGGACGTCACCGTCCCGGCGCCCTGATTGTAGAACACCCATCCACCGATCCCCTCGATCTCGGTTAGGTTAGCTACCTTCACCGGGATCACGGCGGGTTTGCCCGCCTCAACCGTCGCCGATCCGAGGATTATCGTTGACGCAGGGTTTGGCGCCGCCGTGACCGTCTCCCCTGCGGCTGCAGGGATCTCTTCATCAAGAGGCGTTTCCGTCTCCGCGGGTTCAACATCAAGTCCTGGAGCAACCATCATGCTCCCGTTCTCAGGGGCGGTCACTCCATCCGTCCCCGCGGCGGCAACAACACCGCCGATGAGACAGATAGACAGGATACACAATATCAGAATCTGCGCATAACGTGTCATATGTCATCACATACATAATTAACTATAAAACACTTCCTGCGGCATGTGCCACACAGAGCATACACCTGGTTCATCAGTCGCTCCTAAGATTAAAGTGCGGGGATCTTCCCCACATAGTAGTAGGCGATCTTCGTTGCATCGGCGCCGTCCACCTTCCCGTCGCCGTTGAAGTCTGCCTCCATGTCCACGGGGGTCAACCCGATGGCCATCCAGGCCACCCTTGCGACATCCCCTATATCAACACGTCCGTTCCCGTTGAAGTCCCCCTTCACGTGGGGTGCGGTCATCTGAACGGAGTAACCGGAACGGGTGGTGAAGACCAGGTCAGGTGTGCCGCCGCCGATCTCCCAGTAGACTTCCGAATTCTCCGGTACGTTCAACGTAAGGGTTGCACGCCCAGTCGCATCGGTCCTCTGAATGCTTGCACCTCCAAAGTGTCCATAGAAATCAGATGAACCCTCACCGGAGATCGGGTAGGCCTGCCAGGCCAGGTAGACGGGGATACCCGCCTCACCGTTCGCCATCCGAACGGCTATGTTCTTTGGTCCGGGGGTATCATAATACTGCTCAGGCGGCGTCTCTATGGAGAGAGGGGTTGCTGCGGTAGAGATCGACCATGACGTCCAGGATCCCTGGGAGACCAACTCCTTCATGTAGTGGGTGATGGTGTATGATCCGTAGGTAACCGCACCTGCATATGAACCACCGCCAGTCGTATACTGTGAAGTGAGTGTCGTCGCGGTTGAATAAAACTGCTGATATTCTTCAAACCCCTCCTGGCGGTCGACCTCGAAGATCCCGGGCATGGGGACGGTTGCTCCCGCGGCGTTGATGACGGCGGACGAGGCATCAAGGTTCCCGCCGACGTAATCCCCGCTCAGCAGGACTATCGGTCCCTCAGGGGAGAGGCTCAACGATGCATACGCATCACCGGAGAGGCCGACCACCTGGACCTGGTTGTAATACTCATAGTCCCCCGGGAAACGGGCTACTACCGGGATGGTGGCCGAACCGTAACCGTCGGTCCCGGTGGTCACCGGGGTGCAGCCATCAGAGGTGTAGAGGTAGACCGTCCCGGCCATCGGTGCACCTGTCTTAGCGTCCTCAAGATAACACCTGACGTCGATCGCATCCCCTGGATCAAACCGCTTTGTTGTCTCGTTGTAGGTGCCGTTCCATGACCCCTCGAGTGAGAGCCACCACTCATGGGCCTCCGCCGGAACAGTGGCGTGGTGCATGAACGGATCCAGGTTGACCAGGATTATTGCAACGGTCTCATAATACTCAGACCCATATTCCTGCACCACCATCCCCACGTAGGCACCCTGCGGAACAGGGATACTCAGTTTCCCTATACCGTTTGTGGTTGTGAATGAGACCTGCTCCATCGACTCCTGCAGGTTGCTGATCTCCCCCATAAACTCCTGGCTGAAACCTCCGGCTTCGCCTCCGCGAAGTCTTGCGGTCTCTTCGGGGAACTGTGCATAAAGCGACTTCACATCTGCCTCACGAAGCCAGATGAGAGAGAAAGAGTGAGTGCCGTCTGCAACCGGGGTACCGCCAAGGCTTTCGTACATCTTGACCACAAATGTCGCGTTCCCGCCGGATTCCGCCGGGATGATGTATGGTGCAACCTCGGCGACCGTATCTGTGTAATCGATGAATTCAATAAAACCAGCGTAGACCTCCTTATCTGTGCTCACGTCATCTGCTGGATAGAGATAGACAGAACCCCCGTACTGATCACCGCCAAGGAGCTCCCTTGTTACATCCACAGAGACCGTCCCGTTCACCGGGGTGAATGTACGGTTGTAGAAGGAACCGATCTTCATCACCACATCACCGTTGTAAGGCGCCATGGTAGCAGGATCCACAAGCGTATACCTGATTGTGGCGGTCCCGTTGGACGGCACCCAGTATGATTTGTGAGGTGTGTCAAAAGCCTTGAACTGGCTCGTGTAGCCCTCGTAGGTGTATATAACACCCGAAACAAAATTACCGTGTGTATCGCTCACGTTGTACTGGTAATTGTTGTAACCCCCTCCAACCGGCACGAACGAAGCGACGGCCAGCCCGTTCTCATCCGTCATCACCGTCGTATTCAGCACGGTGGCGGTGGAATTTGTTACCCCAAACCAGATCTCCTCACCGGCAACCGGCCCGTCATCCCAGGCGATTGCGGTGATGTTGTTCACAACACCAGGCTTGAGGTAGGTGTATGCACACCCGGCATACAGCCCTGGCTGATCATACACCGGAGGCTGGAGCGGGGTGATGTTCTCCACCGCTGCCCAGGCGCTCACCCGGCCGGCACCGTAGTCGGTGTCGGGGCCGGTCGGGCCGAGGTCGATCGCCGTCCGCTGGAGAACGGATCGGATCTCAGCAGGGGTGAGCGAACTGTTCACATCGAGCATCAGGGCAACGACCCCCGAGACATGAGGACAGGCCATAGAGGTGCCGGACATCGTCACGTAACCGCCACTGCGGGAGGTTGATACAATATACGATCCTGGAGCGACCAGATCCGGCTTTATCCTCTGGTTTGCGCCCCACCCCACAGGGCCGCGGCTGCTGTATGCCGCTATATAATCTTCAAACTCACCAATCGCCCCGACCGCGATTGCCTTCTCCGCGGCGGCGGGGGCGCCGATTGTGCGAAGCCCGTAATCACCATCATTCCCGGCGGAGGTGACAACCACTGTGCCGTTCTCGACTATCCGATTCACAGCCTGTGACTGAAGAGACGTTCCGTTATCCGCATAACAGGTGGTGAAGCTGAACCATACAGGATACTCCTCGGTGATGCGGCTCCAGCCGTAGGGGATCCACTCACCGTCGTCCTCCGCATCGTCGTAATACCCGATCTCCGGGATCGCCATCTCGTCGACATACCAGCCGTACCAGGCAACGCTACCATCGGTCTCGTAACGGAGGCATAAATCGATCACCTCGCCACAGTAGGGTGTCAGATCGGCTGTCGAGGCGCCCTGCCCCGTCCCGGTGAAGGTGAGCAGGGTATCCCACTCTCCGGTCTCTGAGTTGTAAACCTCGACATAACCGTAATCCCAGCCATCCTCGATGTCATACCAGGAGGTGATCTGGAAGGTGGCCGAGTCCACCCCGGTCAGGTTGAACTCCCGTGTCAGGGTGTTATCAAGATAATTGCCTGAACCCGACCACCACACATGGTCACTTGCGTTGAGCGAGGGGTTCTCTATACGGAGCGTCCAGTTACCCGGAACGAGCGGAGCATCCCCGATGTACTTCACCATCCCCACATAAGTGGGCACCGGAGTATCCCACCAGTCGCAGTCCACACCCGGGTAGACCGTTCCATCAGGCTTCTTCATGGTGACCTCAAGCCCCGAATAGAGCGGTGCATCCACTTCGAGGCAGATGAAACCGGGGTCGAACCCATCGTTATCATTTACAACAGGGATCTCAATCTCGATGCCGGAGGCATTGATGGTCTCGTAAACACTTCCATCATCGGAAAACCATATGCTCCCACCGCTGTAGGATATGACATCCGCCCCAAGTTCCACGGCGCGTTCAAAGCCGCGGATGACGGTAGAGGTGTTCCCTGTCCCATCCGAGTTGAAGACCTTGATCCCGATCAGGTCAGCACCTGGCGCAACCCCGGTCTCTGTCCCGGATGCACCCGTCCCGGCGATTGTCCCGGCACAGTGAGTGCCGTGACCGTGATCGTCATACGGGTGCGGAAGGCCGTTTACAAGGTCATCCCACCCCACCACCTTGCCGGCGAGGTCAGGGTGGTCGGCATAGATCCCGGTGTCCACAACGGCCACGGTCACCCCGGTGCCGTTAAACCCGTTCTCCCAGACCTCGGGCGCCTCGATCCACTCAACACCCCATGCGATATCCTCTGAAGACATCGATGGAGGGTTTATGTACTCGATCGCCTCGCCCGCAGGCCTGTAGAAGTTGATGCCACGCTCGCCCTTCTCCGAAGGGGCGGCGGCATCGATGGTGACAACCCGGTCAGGTACCACCATGGCAACGTCGCTTCGGGCAGCGATCTTTTTCACTTCCTCGGGGCTGAGGGTGGCGGCAACGGCATTCACCGACCATAGCGGTGTCACATCTGCCGCGCCCATCTTCTCCAGGGTCGCTATCACGTCTCCCTGAGACTGATCGGCAAATGCCGCAAGTTCAGCAGGCCCCGCGCTGGCCGGGGCCTGCTCTTTCATCACGATTATCACATGCTGCGCCTCACCGGTGAGCGGTGCAGCAGACGCAGCCCCTACCAGAAGCAGGGAAAGCAGAATGAGGTGTAGCATAGCACGCACGGCAACCACATCTACGTGATTAAAATACCTTATTGGTATTAAAGCATTTCATTTACCGGGCGTGAGCATCGCCACATGGGGCAACAATACTGCCCAGGCCAGAACCCATTCATTCACCGGAAAAATGGGAAGGGCGTCGACCCCCTGCCAGAAGACCTGGGCCTTTTCACCTGCCCCACTCCCGCACCACATCCTATAAAAAGGATACGGTTATCGCCTGTAAAAGATACAGAGCGCAAACGATATAATGATTGCAAAGACAGTTGCGACCGTGGAGAGGGGTGCTGGTGCCGGTGTTGCCGCGGTTTCATCACCCA
>Ga0116194_1002261_pt1 | contig 10374 bp, 7 predicted proteins | sample AD_SCU001_MetaG_FD_89887 | JGI IMG/M metagenome (GOLD analysis project Ga0116194, IMG submission 89887) | Active sludge microbial communities of municipal wastewater-treating anaerobic digesters from China - AD_SCU001_MetaG | ecosystem: Engineered > Bioreactor > Anaerobic > Digestate | place...
CAGCACTTTTGCCTTCCTCAAGGATCTGTTTTGATAAGGATGCAGCAGCGGAAAATCCTGTAGCATATTTGTACACATAGAAGCTGGTATAGAAATGGGGAATCCTTGCCCACTCAATAGCTATTTCATCATCAATTTCTACATTGCTTCCAAAATATTTCTCATTGAGGCTGCGGTAAATATCACACAAGCTTTGAGCTGTCAAAGCTTCACCCTCTGCCACTTTATTATGTGCCACCTTTTCAAATTCAGCAAACATGGTCTGTCTGAATAAAGTTGTTCGGAAATCCTCCAGATAACTATTAATGAGATAGGTCTTCTCTTCTTTATTTTTTGAATGTGAAATCATGTAGTCCATAAGCAGGAATTCGTTCATAATGGAGGCTACTTCAGCAACAAAAATTTTATATTCAGAGTATATATAAGGTTGTGTTTTATTGGTATAAAATGTATGCATTGCATGTCCCATCTCATGAGCAATGGTAAACGCGTCTTTTATTGTCCCCTGGTAATTAAGCAAAACATAAGGATGTGTAAGGAAAGATCCCCATGAATATGCTCCGCTTGTTTTCCCTTCATTTTCGTATACATCAATCCATCCTGAATTAAAAGCCTCCTTAATATGGCTTGAATACTCCTGACCTAAAGGTTCAAGTCCCTTTTCAACAAGAGCATAACCCTCTTCATATGGCATATTGCTCATAGGTTCTTTAACCAAAGGTACATAAACATCATACATACAGAGCTTATCGAGGCCAAGAGTTTTCTTTCTTAATCCCATATATCCATGTAAAAGATGTAGGTTATCATTAACTGTCTTTATAAGATTATCATAAACCTGGGATGGTACATTGTCTTCACTAAGAGACGCTTCCAGACTTGAATTATATTTTCTTGCGCTTGCAAAAAAACGGTCTTTTCGAATATTGTTTGAAAGAGATGAAGCAAAGGTGTTCCGAAAGCTTTTATACACTCCATAAAGTCCTTCATAAGCATCTTTACGCACTCTTCTATCAGTACTTTCCAGACATTTTATATAATTGCCCTTGGTTAATTCCACCTCTTTCTCATTTTCATCTTTAATAAAAGGGAATCTGATATCCGCATTATTGAGCATGGTAAAAATATCAGCGGGTGCTTGTGCTATTTCCGATACCAGTGCAAGAATCTCTTCTTCCTTTTGAGTTAATATATGATCTTTTTCCCTTAAAATGTCGCGGATGAAATGTGAGTAAATCTTAAGCTCATTATTTTCATCAATAAAACCTTTCAGTATGTCTTTGCCAAGACCAGTGATTTCCGGTTCGATATATGAAATTGCTCCGGATAATTCAGTCAGCAAAGCAAATGCTCTATCATTTAAAGCCTGATATTTGGAATTTGAATTATCCTCATCCCTTCTCATCCTTGCATATGCATAAAGCTTTTCTGATATAGACAAAATATTATCCCTTAATTTAAGGCACTCTAACAGCTTCCCTGATGATTCTCCAAGAGTCCCGTTTAACTTTGCTATATCAGGAATCATTTTCTTAACCTTATCAAAGTCCGATTCCCATACCTCATCGCTGGAATATATGTCTTCCAGTTTCCATTTATATTTGTTATCTATTTCACTTCTTACAAGCATATTACTCCTTTCCGTTGTACCTATCACCACCCTAATTCTATCGAATTGCACCGAATATGCACCGAATGCGACAAGACAACTTGTGCTCAGTTTTTCCATATTTGCATATTTGTATGTACCTATATGCACCATTATTATATATTATTATAGTGTATATTGTTATATTGTTATATTGTTATACAATAATGTGCCTGATATAATACAGTACAGCATTTATATTTTGATTTTAACATAAATTTTGCCACAATGCTAAATCATTAATTTATTTATAACACAAAATGGCCCTACATACATAGTAAAAGGAGAAAGCTAATAATGATAGCTTCTTTGCGTCTTTTTTTGGTAACTTTTTTGAGTTGACAAATTTGAACTTTAATTTTATAATATTGGTGTTAAGGTTTCTCCCTCTTTTGCCGGGTGCACTGAAAAGAGCCTTATTGACTAAGTTATGCAACGGTTGGTCAACACAAAAAATATGTTTCCGTAGCTCAGAAGGATAGAGCGTTCGCCTCCTAAGCGAAAGGCCGTGGGTTCGACTCCCGCCGGGAACACCATATGAAAAGTAAAATCCTAGTGTTTTTTAAACCCTGGGATTTTTTAATGTGCAGCAAATATTCCACCGTTATTATATCAAATATACAGATTAACTTAAATTTAATTTTAATTTTTTGGCATAAACTTGCAAGTATATAGCCTTTGTCAAACTTATACTATCGTTGAAATAACTCCCAGTAGAACATGTTGTGATTATTAATAATTTTTGTAGATAACAGCTTCTGATTGTTATATAATATTGTTATACATTGGTGTTACATAATTAGGTTGACATATGAGTTATGAAATTTAATGTTTATCTTTTAATTAGGGAGGAGCTCCACTGTGGCAATAAACTTAATAGATTTAGTAAATCTGATCTTCAACAGCAGAGATTTTATAATTGCCTTATTTATATTCCTTCTGTATACATATTTATTTTTCATAGATAGAAAAAAGTATATAATTGTATGGTTAACAGGCTGGGGTGCAATTTTACTGCTATCAATTCTTTGTGCTTTAAAATCACAGGATATCGGCCTAATTATCACTGCTATCTTAACTGATCCACTGCTGCTTAATTTATTGCTTCTCTTTGGAGTCTTTATTCTTCTTAACGGAACCTATTTATTTTTTGGGTATAAGTTGCCGATTATATGGATATTAGTAACAAGTTTAACTTCCGCATATTTGGTTATTGTCCGTTTTTCGTATCCTGGTTCGTATTCTGTTTTAAATTTACCATACCGCATCATAGCTGATTTATTAACACTTTGGATTGGCATTTTGTTTTTAAGGAACAGCGAAATTGAAAAAGTAAGTAAATACATAACCGGCAGCTCATATATCTTACTTGGCATCATCAAACTATGTTTGCCTTATATAGGTCAATACCCCATATATAAAACATTGAGTTCTATTTTTTATAATCTGTTGTATATTTTTATTGCACTGGGAACTTTCCTGATTTTTTTTGAAAAGGTAAAAGGAGATTCTAATATAACAGAAAGGAAATTCCTAGGTGCCTTTGAAACTTCAGCTATTGGAATAGCCATTGTTTCTAAAAGTGGAAAGTTTATCGAAGTAAATAAGGCTTTGTGCAATATAACGGGATATGCAGAAGAGGAATTAATGTCCAAAACCTTCCAGGATATAACCTATCACGAAGACATTAATATAGGTCTTGAATACCTCAGTCAAGTAATGTCAGGTGAAATTTGCTCATTTCAGATAGAAAAAAGATATATTCATAAGGATAGACATACAATATGGTCTCTTTTGAATGTATCGTTAATTAAGAACAATAGTGGACAGCCCTTGTATTTAGTTTCACAAATACTTGATATATCTGATCGGAAAAGCACTGAAGAGCTGCTGAAAAAAAGCGAAGAACGATATAAGCTTTTATTGGAATCAATTCCTGATATTGTTGCTGTCCTGGACCATAATTCAAGATATACCATGGTAAACAATGCCGTATTAAGACTTGTTAACAAAAAATCCAGAGAGGATTTACTTGGGCATAAAATAACGGATATTTTACCGGGATTCGAAGAAACACCATACTATAAAGCATATAAAAGGGTTATGGAAACTCAAAATCCTGTTACTATTATTGATAAATACAGATATCCACAGCAAGAGGGCCGCAGTACCTGGTACGAAGTTCACAGCTTCCCTGTGCCTGAAGGAGTTATGTTTATATCATCGGATATTACAGGGAGAATGAGGGCAATAGAAATGCTTCGTGATTCACAAGATTTTATTTATGCAGTTTTAAATACAGTAGATGCTCTTGTTCTTGCTGCAGACCCATATGGACGTATTATCACTTTTAACCATGCTTGTGAAAAGATATCCGGCTATAAGCTTAATGAAGTGAAAAATAAATATATATGGGACATACTTATAACTCCTGAGGAAATTGAAAAGGTCAAATCACTTTTTTTTAACATAAAACCAGGGGAAACTCAAGTGAAATTAGAAAATTTCTGGATAGCTAAAGATGGAAACCGCCGCTTAATATCATGGTCAAACACTTCTCTTTTAGACAAAAACGGATCTATTAAGCATGTTATTGCTACAGGGATAGATATTACAGAGCAAAAAAAGGCAGAAAGGCTGGAAGCGGAAATTAAGGAAAAGACAACATTATTAATCCAAACTCTTGAGTTGGACAGGTTAAGAACAGAGTTCTTTGCTAACTTGTCCCATGAGTTCAGAACACCATTAAATATTATACTTGGTTCAACACAATTACTATTTATGTACCTTGAAAATGAATCAGCAGGAATAAATGCAAATAAATTCTCGAGCAAATTGAAATACATCAAGCAAAATTGCTATAGGCTGTTAAGGCTCGTGAATAATTTAATTGACGCTACCAAAATAGATGCCGGATATCTTGAACTAAACCCTTTAAACTGCAATATTGTAAATATCGTTGAAGAAATTGCCTTATCCGTGGCAGAGTATATAAAAAGTAAAAATTTGAACTTAACATTTAACACAAATATAGAGAAAAAAATAATAGCCTGTGACCTTGATGCTATTGAAAGGATACTGCTTAACCTCCTTGCCAATGCTGTAAAATTTACTACTTCAGGTGGAAGTATTTACATGTACTTATTCGTTGAGGAAAATTATGTGTCTATTACGGTGCAGGATACCGGTGTAGGAATACCGGAAGACAAACTCGGACAGATATTTGAACGCTTCAGGCAAGTAGATAAAACACTTACTAGATCCCACGAGGGAAGTGGAATAGGATTATCGCTTGTCAAATCTCTTGTTGAAATGCATGGAGGTACTATATCTGTAGAAAGCGAATATCTCAAGGGAGCTAAATTTACAATTCAGCTCCCTGCAAGGCTTATAGAATCTAATGACGGTACACCATATGGCTATAATAATCATAACAATAATAATATTGAAGGAAGTTTTATCGAAAGAATGAATATTGAGTTTTCAGATATTTACTTTTGATTCTAATAAATTTATGATTGTTATTAATTTGTGAATCTTATTAATTTAATATTTTGGTTAGCTTATTATTCCGATTTGCGGAACCAGTATTAATATATAGTTTTTAAAACGTAGAATATTAGCACTGCCTGCACCAGAAATATTAAAGGTATACCAAGCATGAATTTAAGGTGCCTGGTTTTATGTCTAAATATTATAAAACCAAGGTACACTCCCGGACACCCTCCGAAAATTGAAATCAGGAAAAAGTACTTTTCGGGAATTCTCCACATCTTTTTTCGTGCTCTATGCTTATCTGCTGCTGCGGCTACAAAACCAAGCAAATTGATTATTAACATAATAATAATTATTATTATACTTTCTCTCACTCACATACTCCTTATCAGTAGCTTCACGTTTCTTTATACAGCTTTTATTATACCCTATACAATTAATAATCACAATATGTTTTAGAACATTTGTTTGCATTGTTAAAAATATAAAAAAGCCCTCACACAGCTGTATTACCAACTGTCAAGAGCTGTATTTTATTGATACTATTATTTATTGAAATATCTATCTAACAAGCCCTTAAATGCCTGTCCGTGTCTTGCTTCATCCTTGCACATTTCATGAACTGTATCATGGATTGCATCGTAATTCAATTGTTTTGCCCTGGTAGCAAGTTCCTTCTTTCCCTTGCATGCGCCAAATTCAGCTTCAACTCTTAACTCAAGATTCTTTTTAGTATCTGCATATACAACCTCTCCAAGGAGTTCAGCAAATTTTGCAGCATGTTCAGCTTCTTCAAAAGCTATTCTTTTGTATGCTTCCGCTACTTCAGGATAACCTTCTCTATCAGCTTGACGGCTCATTGCAAGATACATTCCTATCTCAGTACACTCACCCATAAAATTAGCTCTCAATCCCTCAAAAACTTCAGGATCAACATCCTTTGCAACACCAATTCTATGTTCATCAGCCCACTGCATGTTATCACCCTTTTTCTCCACAAACTTACTTGCAGGAGCTCCACACTGAGGACATTTTTCAGGCGGTTCATTTCCTATATGCACATAACCACATACTGTACAAACAAATTTCTTCATAAAACAATTACCTCCAAAACCGTTGTTTTCAAATGTGTATATCACGTTTTATATATTTAGTATTTACCCAAATAGATAATGAATTAACATTTTTTTTTGCATTATTACGTTGTTTACATAAATTCAACAATTGGCAACCTGTTTAATATACTGGTATTAGATTGTATAAAGGAGGTATCTCATGAATTACAGAGAATTACTTGAATTAACAAAAAAGAGTCCAAATCCCTTTTCCATTAATGGCAGGAAAACCCGCCTTTACGATTATGAAGTAAGGAATAAGATTCCAGAAAACTCGAAAAAGAAGAATGAAGTATATAAAAGAGATAGGAGAAGTTAATGAACAAAAGCAGAGGGTGCTAATACTAAATACAAATTAACAGCCCTGGATTTAGAACACCAGGGCTGTTAATTTGTATTCTTCTACTTGTCAAAGCAGTATTGTATTAGAAGTAATAGGTTGTACTATAAAATTATTCTTCTGTATTAATATTAATCATTAATTGTCTTGAAGTGCATTGAGCATATAATCCCGGGGTTTTATTCCTTCATACCTTAAAAATGCCCGCTTAAATGAATACTCATTTTCATAACCTACTGCACTGGCATCATTACATATAATATATACACAGTCACAATAGTTACAACAAATTATCAAGTAATTTATTCTGATAGAGAATTAACTGTCCAGGCAGTCCAAATACAATTATAGAAAATCCAACCTTCCTTTCTGTAGTTTTGATTATAAATTAAACCTTTTCTAAGTGCAATAAACAAAATTCTATGCCTGAGCAATATTTTCTAAGTACTCTTAAAACTATGAATTTACTTGGATTTCTTGCTAATTGCTATAACTCCTTTGCTTGTGTTATAATTTCCTTAGAAATCAGTATTGGGCTAGAAAAACTGTTTGGCGTTGAAGGATTAGAATAGCATTGGAAAGCCCAAAACAACTAATAATAACCAATTATTAGTCCATTAATGAAGGAGGGTAGTGTTTAACTTGGTTTCCGGAATAACACATGATAACTACTGGTATATGAATGAAGCATATAAAGAAGCCTTAAAAGCGTATAAAAAGGACGAGGTTCCTATTGGTGCTGTAATTGTTAAGGATGGAAAAATTATAGGCAGGGGTCATAATGAAAGAGAGCTGAAAAATGATGCAACCCTCCATGCTGAAATAACGGCTATCAAAAAAGCGTGCCGCAAGCTTGGCTCATGGCGGCTCAATGACTGCGATATGTATGTAACTTTGGAACCTTGTGCAATGTGTGCGGGTGCTCTTATTCAAGCCAGGATAAGAACCGTATATATCGGCACACCGGATCCCAAAGCAGGTGCTGTAGGATCTGTAGTTGATATTCTTAGCATAGAGAAATTTAACCACAAAGTGGATGTAGTTTATGGAATTATGGAAGATGAGTGTTCTGCAATACTTAAAAGTTTTTTCAAGGAATTAAGAACAAAAAAGAAGTATGACCCTTGATATATGTTTTTTTGAAATAATTGTTTGAAGAACCATTAGTTAAAACCCTGGGTATCATAAAGACAACGTCTGGAATATATTTCTTCAAAAATAAAATATGCACCCTGTTTTCATTTTCTTGTTGATTTGTTTCACTTTAATATGTTACAATATTTCAGAAGATATTGTTTAGTTTATTGCAAAATCATGCCGAAGTAACAAATTGTACTTTGTGCTGGTAAACTGAATACAGTTAGGCATGAATATAACCATGAATATAATTATGGAGAGGTGTCCGAGTTGGCTTAAGGTGGTAGTCCCGAAATGTGTTGGGCAATGTGGAAATCACGTAGTTGAAACCTTGTATTTATGCGGTTTTCAGTACCGTCGAAGCTCGAATGAATTTGGATTTTGGTGTTGTTCTATCCGAGTTCTATCCGGGGCACTTAGGTAATTAAATAATTTGGAGAGTTGTCCGAGCGGCTGAAGGAGCTGGTCTCGAAAACCAGTGTACCGAAAGGTATCTAGGGTTCAAATCCCTAACTCTCCGCCATCATGGAGCTGTTAATTCTAAAGATTAGCAGCTCCTGCCTTTTTAAGCGGCAAAGATTTCTGAATAATCTTTGCTGTTTTTTTCTTGGATTGGTATTCTAGATGACCATAGGTATTAACCGTTGTCCGAATATCACTATGACCAACCCAATCTCTGATACGCTCCATAGGCACTTCATTTGCCATCATCAAACCTACACATGAATGTCGAAGGTCGTGGAATCTAATAGAGGGTAATCCTGCTTTCTTTAATAAATCACGATGCCTGTTGGTTATATAGTCCGGGTCGATAATTTCACCTAATGGATGAACGCAAATATACCCAAGCCATTCTTTACTGTAAGAGTTGCCGCAAAGCTCCTTTAGTTCCTTATTTTCAGCTATTTTAGCTTTTATTCTTTCTTCCACATAAGGGATCAAGGGATAGGTGCGGTTGCTCAAATCTGTTTTAAGCTTATCGGAAGGGATATATATCTTCTTATTATCAATGGTTGCCGTCGTTACAGTGTGATTGGCCCTAAAGAATTTGTGCTTAAAATCAAATTGAGATTCTCTAACGCTAAGACATTCACTGCGCCGCATTCCATAAGATCCACCGAATAATATAGGGATTTCAATAATATCACCTACAATAAATTCAAGATAATATTGCATCTGTTCGGCATTTAACGTAGCTGCATTATATTTTTCGATTTTGTGTAAGGTAATTGCGCTGTTTGGATTTACGCTGATCATCCTTTTGCTGATGGCATAATTCAATGTCTGGTTGATAATAGTATAATCCTTAACCACTGTTGCCTTCTTCTTGCCGTCTTTCAGCCGGTAAGAGTAATGCCCCTTGAGCAACTCAGGTGTAATCTCTCGAATAGTGCAGCCGTAAGCCTTGAATGTCGGATATAGGTTATGCTCGATGTTTTCCGCATATCCGGCCCAGGTATTAAGCTTGATTGTTTTGTCAAAATTAAAATCTTCGCCGACAACAATATTATCCGGATGCCTAAAGGCAAGCCATTCGTTTAATAAATCTGCAAACAAGGGATTCTCAAAATAGTTTTCATCGGAAGCGTCCCGAATATTGTTGGTTTCCTCAGGCGTTTCCTGCACAAACGTCTTCTCGTCCTTATCAGTTATACCGTTCTTCAAGTTAAGGGAATATTGGATTCTGGCCGCCAGACACTTGCTTTCAGCTTCAGCCTCGTTTTCCTCGGTTGCAGCAAGCCCGGTTGAAGTCCAAAGAGGCTTACGTTTTCCGTTCCGATCCTTACGGTTGAGAACGGTATAATAATAGCCCTTCTTGGATGTAATAAAGCCGCCTATCAATTCATCCTCGGTCAGTCCAACCATTTTCAGCATTGTGGTGAGTTCCATATGGTTCCTCCTTTCAAATTATTCACTCACCTGCCATTGACATAATGAGTGTAACATAATCACAACCACCCGTAAAACGGGCGGTTTGCTCTAGCCCTATAAGGGCATGTTACCGACCAGCGCCTAAAGACGCTGGCTTTCACTTTGTTCAAGCCACCTTGTCTTTGCCTCTTTTGCCGCCCCTGAAGGGACGAATGTAATACTGGCTACCCCTTAAAGGGGTCTTCATATTCCTTTACACTTAATTTATCAACCATAATATCGTGTTTTTCTTGCTCTTGTATATATTTCTTAATAGTTGCCTCGTTAAGTCCTACTATACTCACATAATATCCCTCTGCCCAAAAATGATGGTTACCATACTTATACTTTAGGTTTGCATGTTTATCGAATATCATCAGGGCACTCTTGCCTTTTAAGTATCCCATAAAACTTGATACACTTATTTTAGGTGGTATGCTTACCAGCATATGTATATAGTCTGGCATAAGATGACCTTCTATGATCTCCACTCCCTTATAAGCGCATAATTGCTTTAATATTTCCCGTATGCTTTGCTTTTTGAGTTTCCCCATTTTCAATAACCAAAACAGCTATCTGCCTTGATACCAAAGAGTTCGAACATATTTAATTGTTGTGATGGCGGTAATTTTTTCGGAACCAGAAAAGCGGCTATACCTTTTCTGGTTTTCTGTAGAATATTAAATATTCCATCCCCTAATGCATAGTATATAAATTTGGGCTTTTCA
>Ga0116194_1002267_pt1 | contig 10354 bp, 10 predicted proteins | sample AD_SCU001_MetaG_FD_89887 | JGI IMG/M metagenome (GOLD analysis project Ga0116194, IMG submission 89887) | Active sludge microbial communities of municipal wastewater-treating anaerobic digesters from China - AD_SCU001_MetaG | ecosystem: Engineered > Bioreactor > Anaerobic > Digestate | place...
ATGTATTGCTCTAATTCTTTTAGTGGCATTAGATTATAGCTTGGTCTAATATTAATCATAATATAAAAAATATCCAGACAAAATTAGATGATTTTTTTGATATTTAAGCGAAAAAAATTGAATTTTAGAGAAAATTTAATGTATTTTAGTGGATTATGAAAAGGGAACCTTAGTATTATTAATTTACAAATTTACTTTAGATGTGTTTTTGTGTTGAGTAGAATATTTATGATTCGATAAAAGTGAACTTTTAATTTTTTACAATTTTTTTAAATTTTTATTAGTAAACCTATAACATAGTCCCAATGATAGTTTCATACTTTGCAAATTTCGTGGTTTATTGTTTAAGGTATTATTTTTAATGAAGTAATAATTATGTATAAATAATAATGAAATATTCTGAGAAATGTTAAATTCTAAATTATAACCTAATTTAAAACCTAAATTTATTTTTTCAATATTAGGACTTTCATTGATATCATGAGTTCTTAATTCGGGGTTAACGACTTCGTGCCCATAAGCTGTGTCATAGACAGTAATAAATTCAGTTTGCTCGATCATCCCTTTTACTTTTGAATAGATAGTATAGCTAAAATATGGATCAATATTTAGACTGAGACGAATTTTATTTTTAGAAATTAAATTAAAATGCAATAAAACAAAAAAATTCAAATTATTTAAACTATAATCTAAATTTTCATAATAATATGCTTCGTAATGACCAAGAAAAGCAGAGCCCCAATAAGATGTCTCACTGTATTCAGAATTCATTTTAATAGCAGTATTTTCTATTTCTATACCTGAAGAAAATATTTTAGTTAAATCATGTAAATAAAAAATAGAAACCGAATAATTATCATAGTAATGCTTAGTGGTGTCTATATCATTATTTTTAAAAATTTTGAAAAATTGATAACCACCAGTAATGCCAATTTCAGATTGATCTGTAATATTTGAATCAATAGATTGTGAAAAAACACTAATACTAAATGAAATAAATAAAATTGTTATAAAAGATTTTTCCATAATAAAATTAATTTTCATTTTTTGATTTTTTAAAATTATAAATCATACTTATTTGCCCACCTAATGTATAGTTATATTGTTTAATAGGCGCATCAACAATAGGTTTTAAGGAATATCTAAAAATTGGTTCAAATTTTAGATCCCATGCGTCATTCAATTGATAAACCATATAGATGCTGGTTCTAAAATCAAAATTAGTTTTATATACATTTGGAGCATCTACATTATTTCTTTCTATTATTGGATGAGGGAAATCATTATATTTTGTTTTATTAACTATTCTAGCATAAATAAAAAAATTTGTAGAAAAACCTACACTAGTGCCAGCAAAGAATTTATTTTTTTCAAATATTTTGAAATTAAATTTTACTGGTAATGAAATATAATTAAGCATGTAATAACTATCTACATATCCATAAACTACATCATAATCGTCCAGATCTGTTATAGGGATGTTAAGAAATCCATTTCTTTGTTGATAAAATTCTGCACCAGACTCTATGTTTAAGAAAGTTTTTACGTTAAAAAATATTTGTAAACCAGCATTAAAGCTAAAAACAGGCTTTTCGTTCAACTCCCTTGCCTCTATTATATTTATCATATTATTATCATATTCTAAATGTCTGTAGCTGTAGTTTGGTGAAAAAAAAGTTCCTAATGAGATTAATCCCTTCTCATTATCAGTGTTTTGAGAATAAAGGGTAGTATTAGCCAATAATAAAACTAAAAATAATATTCGTTTCATTTTATATTTTTTTAAAATTAAACAATTTTTTATTTACATTTTTATAAATTTAATTTTTTTAATTTCATTAGATGTTTCTAAAATACATAAATAAGTTCCAGTAGCTAAATCTGAAATATCTATATTTATATTATGTAATCCTTTATCAAATTTTTGATTTATTATTTCTTTTATTATATTTCCTGATAAATTTGCTATATATAAATAAATATTATCAGATTCATATAAATTGAACGATATCATAGTATTATCGAAGGTAGGATTTGGATTAATATCAAATTTCAAAATATTTGAAAGATAATTACTATTTAATGTATTTATATTATAATTTGAACAACTATCATTTTCAGATTTGTTATTAGAACATTCTACGTAAATTGTTTTTGTTACATAAATGTTGGTATCACAATTATAAAATTTAAGTCCAATATTCCTCTTTCTATTGCATTTATGATAAAGTAAACAATTTATGTCATCATAGTCACATTTACCATCCCAAACGCAAAAATGATTTGTTCTAATCGGTATATTTGTTCTGATATAATATTGATCATGAGGCCAATTATAATCACAAACAGATATATCATACTTTGTTGCACCATTTACTTCAATGCAAAGTTTATCATTTATGCCATCACCATCTGGTGAGAACTCATCGGGGATATTAACTATAATGATATCATCACCTTCAGGATTTGTCATTTGGTTACAATCTTGAATTTCTGCTGTAAAATCACTTCCCGCTTCTGCTGTAAAACCAGGTAATAAATCTATTGATTCACCGGCTTTAAAATTAACATATTGATTTGATAGTACTATAACATCACCACTTATATTAGGTATTCCAACATCATTACCCGCATTTATATAATTTTTAACATGTGTTTTAGTTGGTAAATTATTTGTTGCCTCATATAATTTATATGGAATGCAACAATTTTTATCTATTTGCCATACTTTTATATAATCTATTTCCATTGTAGTTGGTGTGAAATCATCATGCACCCACTCTGATACTTGTAAAGAAGATATTAAATTCATCGGACCACTAGGATATGCATCATTAAGTAAATAATTACCTTCGGTAAAGTTGCAATTTATTCCTTCTTGTCCAATTATATTTATTAAATAATAAAAAATATTATTAGTTTCATTATCTATTTTTATTATTATTTTATCTGGATAATAATAACAAGTATAAGTATGCCATTGTGTAAAAAAACCTGGTGAGAATGTTGTTTTGTATGAACAAATCATAGTATCATCCCAATACTCAGAATAATGAAATATATTACTAATATATGTTTTAGTATTCCCACCATTATCAAATATATCAATCTCATTATATCCATCACCACCATGTAACCAAAATGTTGGCCATAACCCTGTAACTTCAGGCTATCTACAACGTATTTCATAAATACCATAAGAAAACTGCTGTTTAGAATATATCATACCAGAAGTATATTTGAAATACTTTTGTTCTATGTGAAAATTTCCATTTTCATCATAAACCATAACGTCATAATATCCCGGATCCTCTTTTGCAGTTAATTTTAAAATACCATTTTCTATTTTAACATTTTTTTTAGTGAAATAAAAAAACCTTTTATCATAACAACAATTCCATGGGAAGCATGTTTGCCATAGAGATTCATCTAATGAATCTCTAATAAAATCATCATTTAATACCAAAATTAGGTTTTTATTATATAAATCACAAATTGATTCTATCTCATAATTATAAAAAGTTTCAATATGTGATTTACATAAAGTATCATCTTCTTTTTTTAATGCAATATCATTATTTTGTGCAAAAGTGCATAATGATAATATTATTAAAAATAAAGTTGAAAAGATAATTTGTTTCATAATTCATATGTTTTATTAAATTTATAGATTACTCCTAAAGAGAATGCTATACTTCTCCATTTACCCTCACAATTACAAGTAATATTAAGATTTGAAATATTATTATAATAAAAATCATTAGCAAATAAAAAAGATACATTAGGTCTATATGCATATTCTATATTATATCCTAATCTAAAACCATGGAAAAATTTATTTAAATCTTTTGCTGGGCTTTGATTTATAGGATATAGTTTTGAATTCATTATATAATTATTTGAATTATTTTTAATATTCATTATAGGATATTTTTGAATTTCTCCTATTTCCTTAGAATAAATTATATAACTAAAATAAGGGTTTATTTTTAAATTAATATTAAATTTACCTATTGTTAGAATATTAAATCTAAACAATGGTAAAAAATTCAAATAATTTATATAATAATTTAATTTATAATAAATAAATCTTGAAGTACTTTTTGTGTTAAGTTTAGTAGTAGTATTAGATAATTCAAACCCCAAGGAGAATATTTTACCTAAATTTCTCACATAAAAAAGTGATACAATATAATTATCATAATAGTAAAGATATTCATGATCAGGGTCTACTATATATGTGAATAATGAAAACCAATTAAAGCCAGTAGTAAAGCCTATTTCAGATTTATAAAAAGCACTTGTGTCAGTCATTTTTGATAAATTTAATTCATTATTGCTTGATGATAAAGTTTCATATTTATTTGTAGGATTGTAATTAATATATTGGGGGAAAATATTTATGCTGTATATAATTAAAATAAATGATAAAATAATTTGTTTCATAAAACACTCCTTTATTTTACTTTTTCCATTTAATCTATTCTTTTCTCCAATTCAATAACATACAGTGTCACCTCCTCTACCTTTTTTAGCAATACAGCATTCATCTCATACACATCCATACCATCTTTTGAGATTTCATCTTGGGTGGGTACATTGGGTAGATGTTTGTTTTGTAAAATGTATTGCTCTAATTCTTTTAGTGGCATTAGATTATAGTTTGGTCTAATATTAATCATAATATAAAAAATATCTGAACAAAATTAAATAATTTTTTTGATATTTAAGCGAATAAAATTGAATTTTAATAATTTTTTTATGAAATAACGTCAAAATTTCTAACAATCTGTGTTTTATAAGTTGTGAGAAGAATAGAAAATTATTTTGATAACAAATTTATTGATTTTTTGGGTAGATAATTGTTTGTGGGTGAAGACGAGGAGACGGGGAGACTAGATGACGAGAAGACTAGGAGACTAGATGACTTGAAGACTAGAAGACTGGATGACGAGAAGACGAGGAGACGGGGTGACGGGGTGACTAGGAGACTGGATGACTTGGAGACGAGATGACAGGATGACTGGGAGATGGGGTGACGAGGAGACGGGGTGATGAGGAGATAGATGATAAGTGATAGGTGATGAGAAGCTTAAGGGTTTAAGGGTTTAAAGGTTTAATAGGATAGAAAATTAACAGTTTTAAACTACTTTATACTATATTAAACTATTTTTGCTACTTTAAACAATTTTAAACTATTTTTTGCTATATTCAACTATATTAAACTATGTTAAACCATGTTAAACCATATTAAACTATGTTAAACCATATTAAACCACATCCCCTTATTTTTTTACTTTTTTATAAACTATAATTTCATCTTTCTTTTATAAAAAATTATTAATTTTGATAAATTGTTTTCATTGTGAGTAAAAAAGATTTAAAGAAAATATTTATAAAGAGCTCTCCATTTCCATTTGATCATAGCAAATTAAAGGAAATAGATACTGTAAGTGTTTTAGCAAATATTAATACTAATGATGATCTGCGAAAATTAGAACTTTTTTTTAAAAATTTTAATAAAAATTATCCAAAAACAAATTTTAATAATTATTTATATTTTTCTGATAATGAAATGCCAATATCTGTAGATAATTTTATCATTTTAAATGATTATATTAAAAATAAAAAGTCTAAATCAATAAAAAAATCGATTAATTTAATCATAAATAATGAAAAAATAAATTCTGATTTATTGATATATTTTAATCCATATTATTTTTCTTCAATTAATTATTTATTAAAATATATACATACTGAATCATGCATAGGTATTGGTAATGAAGAATATCAAAATTATTTTCAGTTGTATTTTATAATTAATGAAGATCAGGAGATAGATACTATTTTTGATACTTTAAATAAATTCAAATAAAAAAATATTTATGAGCATAAAACAATTTAATGGATTAGGAGTAGCCATAGTAACTCCATTCGACTCTGATGGTAATATAGACTATTATAGCTGGGATATAATGCTAAAAACCATTAATGATGTGGTAGATTATATTGTATTATTCGGAACTACAGGAGAGTCACCCGTAATAGAGTTAGACGAGAAACAAGAAGCTATTAAATATTTTACCAAACATCTATCTGGTAAAACTAAATTAGTAGTTGGTATAGGTGGCAATAATACTAAAAAAGTAATACAAGAAATTAATAAATTAGACTTAAATGGTGTAAGTGCTATATTGTCTGTATGTCCATATTATAATAAACCTTCGCAAGAAGGGATTTTTGCCCATTACAAAGCTATCTCAGAGGCCTCACCTTTACCTATAATCGCATACAATGTCCCAGGGAGAACAGTTATTAATATTGAAGCTAAAACTTCGTTAAGATTAGCTAATGAATTAGAAAATGTCGTGGCTCTGAAAGAAGCTACTGCAGACCTAGATCAATTAATGAATATTCTAAATGAAAGACCAGATAATTTCACAGTATTATGTGGAGATGATGCTCTCGCATTGTCATTTATGTCTGTAGGTGCTGACGGTGTAATATCTGTAATAGCAAATGCATTCCCAAGAGCTTTTGCTAAAATGACTGCTTTTGCTTTAGAAGGAAATATCGATATAGCTAGACAATATCATTATGCTCTACTACCACTAATGCATACTTTATTAAAAATGGGCAATCCTGCTGGCATAAAAGCTGTTTTAACAATTATGGGGCGTATAAATGAATATTTTAGACTTCCTCTAGTCCCAATAAGTAGAGAAAATTATAAAATACTAGAAAGAGAAGTAGAAAATACTATTAAAAAATTGTCTATAATTGATTCAGATTTGTTTTAGAAATTCAATTCTTTATTAACTATATTCCTCTAAATCATTTAATTATTTTAAGATAACAACTATGACTAAAATTATAAAATATTCAAAAGAAGAAAAAAATAATATTAAACTAATTGAAGACCTTGTAAATTTTTTATTTATCAATTTAGAAAACTTCGGTGATCCTATACAATATATCGAGAATGCGATGAACTATGCCTTTGAGAGAACTAATTCTAATGGTGGCTTCGCAGCTGTAGCATATGATGATAATGATATAATGCTAGGAGTAGCAGTAGTATTATACACTAATATGAAAGGTGTATTCCCAGAAAATTTATTTGCTTATTTAGCAGTAGATAAAAATCATAGACACCAAGGTATAGGTAGCCAACTGATGCAATATGTATTAGATAATACTAATGGCAGCCTATCTCTGCAAGTAGATCCTAAAAATACTGCAAGACAATTGTACGAAAAATTTGGCTTCGATGTCAAATATTTAGAAATGAGACTTTATAGGTTGTAAAAACATTTTTTATTATGAATATTGATGAAGCTATAAATGAATTTAAACGACTTATAGAAATAATGCTGAGACTACGAAAACAATGCCCTTGGGACAGAGCTCAGACTAATGAGACTCTACGCACAATGACAATAGAAGAAGTATATGAACTATCAGAAGCAGTATTAGAAAATGATGATAAAAAGATTAAAGAAGAACTCGGAGATATCATGTTGCATATAATGTTTTATTCTATTATTGCAGATGAAAAAGATAGCTTCGACATTACAGATGTGCTAAAAGTACTAAATGAAAAATTGATTAGACGCCATCCACATATTTTCAGCGACGTAACAGTAAATAATGCTAATGAAGTCAAACAAAATTGGGAAAAAATAAAACTAGATGAAGGTAAAAAAAGTGTTTTAGAAGGTGTGCCGCCACATCTCCCTAGCATGGTCAAAGCTTATAGACTACAAGAAAAAGCTAAGGGTGTAGGATTTGATTGGGAAAATATTAATCAGGTATATGATAAGTTGGTTGAAGAAATTAATGAGTTACGTTACGCCATTAACTCTGCAAATAAGCCAAATATAGAAGAAGAATTAGGCGATGTGTTCTTTGCCCTAATTAATTATTCTCGTTTTTTAGATATCAATCCAGATGATGCCTTAGAAAAAGCTAATAAAAAATTTATTTATCGATTTAAATATATTGAACAAAAAGCTAATGATAATGGTTCTAAAATAAATAATTTATCTCTCGAAGAAATGGATAAATTATGGGATGAAGCCAAAAAAACAAAAAAAGATTATTGATTAAAATATTTTTATTAATAGATTTTTTTTCTAATAATACACTAAAACATTTATGTTTTATTAGATGTTTTTATTTATAGTTGATAAGTTGGTGAGTTTGATTTTGATAATGTTGAATTTCTGTAAACTACTCTAACTTTTTATTTTTGATAGCTTTATTTCAAATCATTTACTATTCGCATAGTATCACGAGCTATGACAAGTTCTTCATTAGTAGTAGCTACAATAGTGCAAACTTTAGAATCTTTAGTAGAAATAATAGCATCAACCCCTTTAGTAGAATCATTAATGTTTTTATCAATTTTAATACCAAGATATTCCATATTAGATGTAATCTGTTCTCTCATATGTATACTATTCTCTCCTATTCCACCAGTAAATATTAATAAATCTAACCCATTCATAGCAGCTATATAAGATCCTATGTATTTTTTTACCTTATAAGCATAAGCATCTAGAGCTAATTTTGCACGTTTATTACCTTGCATAGCAGCATTTTCTAAATCTCTCATATCTGAACTAATACCAGAAATACCCAGCACACCACTTTTTTTATTTACTAAATCATTAGCTTGCTTAGTATCTAAATTTTCTTTTTCCATAATAAATAATAAAGCACCAACATCTAAATCACCACAACGAGTACCCATAATTAGACCTTCTACAGGAGTGAATCCCATACTATTATCAATAGAAACACCTCTATCAATAGCAGTAATAGAAGCTCCATTACCTAGATGACAAGAAATTATTTTAAGATCATTAATGTTTTTACCAATCATATTAGCAGCTTTTTCAGCTACAAACTTATGACTAGTGCCATGAAAGCCATACCTACGAATTTCAAAATTTTCATAATATTCATAAGGAATACCATAAATATAAGCATAGTCGGGCATAGATTGATGAAAAGAAGTATCAAATACAGCTACTTGAGGTAAACCAGGAATTAATTTTTCAACAGCTAAAATACCTTTTAAATTTGCAGGATTATGCAAAGGAGCTAATTGAATACAATTACTAATTTCAGTGAGAGTATCATTATTAATGAGAACACTATTTTTAAAATGTTCACCACCATGAGCTACTCTATGACCTGCAGCCTTTATCTCACTTAAAGAATTAATAACACCTACTTCTTTATCTAATAACAAATTAATAATTATTTCAATTCCAGCAGTATGATTGGGAATAGGAGTCTCATATTTAATTTTATCCTTACCACTAGGAGTATGATTAACAATACCATTAGTTTGACCTATTCTTTCTAATAAACCTTTAGCTAGAACATTTTCATCAGCCGACATATCAAATAGCTGATATTTGATACTAGAACTACCACAATTTAAAACAAGGATTTTCATTTTTTTTTACAAAGTTAATGAAGAAAAAATGAACATTAAAAAAAATTTTAAGGGGGAGGAAGGAATAAAATTTATGTTAGGTTTTCTATTGGTTTAGCTCTAAGCTTTATATATTCATACCATGCACGCCTATCCGACGCTGCTAAATTCAGCATCCTCCCTACATCCTCTATTAATTTATTCAATAAATACTTGTGCTTCACTATATACCACATTATATAACTTTGTAAATACTTCGTAGCTACACCCCTGAACTGCTTGTCTATCCACTTAGCAAACCTCACTGTATGCTGCCTCACTGTATTTATGTTGTATGTGTCATTCTGATCTTTCACTAATTCTCGTTTCACTGCCTTACTCTTTAACTTCTTTGACCTAAACTTCTTGAACTCTTTCCTATCTTCTCCACATATTGTGCTGCTTGTAGATACTTTATTCCTTAATATCTTTTCTAATTGCGTCTTCTTAACTTTATCAAAGCAAATTAAATTGAATAGCATATTGCCACTTCTGTCTTTCATGGCCAGTACTGCCACATTGTGCTGCTTCTTTTCCTGAGCTATCAAATATTCTTCTTTACTTTTGTATCTCCTTCCTTTTTCTGAATACTTCATCAGTAACTCCTCGAGCTCCATTATCCCAAAAAAGTTAACATTATCGTCGAAGCTTCTGAGTGCAGTCAATATCCTATGTCTCCATTCGAAACTCGTCGTTAGATCTATTCCAATTTCTTTTGCACATTGACGTAAACTTTTACCCTCAAGCATGCAGAGAATGTAGTCTAGCATTAATTCTTTTTTATGTAGATTGTATACAAAGGTGCCTGTAGTTACTCTGAAGTTTTTGCCACATTCTTTGCATTGATAGAGTTGCTGTCCTTGTTGA
>Ga0116194_1002269_pt1 | contig 10352 bp, 12 predicted proteins | sample AD_SCU001_MetaG_FD_89887 | JGI IMG/M metagenome (GOLD analysis project Ga0116194, IMG submission 89887) | Active sludge microbial communities of municipal wastewater-treating anaerobic digesters from China - AD_SCU001_MetaG | ecosystem: Engineered > Bioreactor > Anaerobic > Digestate | place...
AAACAATGTACCTTTTGATTCAAAGTTAGTTTAAAATACAATACATATTAGTGTAAAGTTACTTCCAATTGAGAGCTATTGACTATATAACTTGTCATAGGCTAGTTCATTTATTCTTTCATTATATTCTTGTTTTGATAAGGTCCCACTTGCAAGCATAGAATTTAATCCAGACAAATATATTGTTTTTATTTGACTCATTGATAGAAGTTTATCATATAATCTAACTTCATCTATTTTGCCCGTGAAATGACCGTAACCTACATAATCCCAAGCGCTACCTCCTGGTATAAATTTTCTTTTGTCACTTATAGCAGGTAATCCAAGGTGAGCTTTTGGTGCACCAACTTGAACCCCATTTTTATACAAGTAAAAATTTGTTTCATCCCAAGAAACAATATAATTATGCCATTTACCATTGAAGAACCCTTGCCCCGACCAATTATAGTAATCATTTACTCCGCCAAGTACTCTTTGTAAAATAATACCCGACCTACTATCAGAGTTAGTATCGCTGGGACCAAGCAAGCAAAATTTATAAAATCCTGCCATGTAAATATTTTGTGTGATTTGCTCCGAAGCTAAACCATTTATCCAAATAGAGATTGTACCCTCCCTAGGAATACTTAATGTTTGACTTGTTATTATATAATCCTTTTCAAGACCATTAAAATAATAGCAACCCTCAGAAACGCATTCGTTCGAATCCTTGCTCTTGTATAAAGGATAAGTGCTTGAAGTGACACCATCCCCTAAGATTGCATTATTTACCCCCAATCATCCTTAACTACTATTCCCACAGGAGCCTCATCAAAATTCCATTCTGAAATTAAATTTAAAAGCATTGAATTATTAAGCGATTCAGAAAAAGTCATTACCTTAGCCATATTAGCTTTATCAATTGAAGAAGAAGTAGAGATCATTATTACTCCTGCTAATATTCCAATGATTACTATTACTACTAGTAGCTCTATTAAAGTAAAGGATTGTTGTTTGTTTCTATTTGTCATAGGCTAGTTCATTTATTCTTTCATTGTAATCCTCCTTAGATATACTTCCATTAGAGAGCATTGAGTTTAATCCTGCGATATAGTTTTGTTTGATTTGGGAAACAGAGAGTGCTGCATTATAAAGGCGAATATCATCTATAGTTCCGTTAAAATCATGACTCGAAGCCCCACCGGCCCTAAAGCCTATTGTAAAATTTTGTTTAAAGGAAGGTGTTGTAGAAAAATTATCTCCATTATTTTTCTGTCCGTTAATATAAATTTATCGTCTTGAACCATCCCATGTTCCAACCATAAAAGTCCATTTGTTATATGGTGCAGAATTTGGTGAGCTAAGCAAATCACCATTTCCAGATAAAACAAATCTTAAGGCATTACTTTCGAATGTTGCAGCGTATTGTTGGTCTTCATAACCCCCACTTATATTTTTACAAAATATGTAAAGACCCGAAGAAACAGGATTTATCCATAGGCTAAAAGTCATTGAATTTCTAAAATCTAATTGGTCACCTTCGCTAGTAGTAACAGTGACATAATCTCCATCTCCATCAAATTTTAGACATTTATTAAAAACACACTTTGTATCTATTTGAGGATTCCCATTCACTGTCCCATTATTATTTCCCCAAGTATCTTCTCCTATATTTAAAGCATTATCAAATGTCCATTCAGATACTAAATTAGATAGTAATTCTTCTTGAACAGTGTTTGAGAATGTTTGAGCTTTAGCAATATTAGCTTTATCAATTGAAGAAGAAGTAGAGATCATTATTACTCCTGCTAAAATTCCGATGATTACAATCACTACTAATAATTCAATTAAAGTAAAGGATTTTTGTTTCATATTAAAAATATTATACCAAAGTATAATATTTCTATCAAATCTATTTAGGTGGAAGCAATTCTTCGGACTCTAGTAGAACTTGAGCATATTCATCTATATCTTCTAGAACAACTCCTGCACCTCTTGCAACCGCTGTCATCGGATCCTCGATCACATAAGCAGGAACACCAGTTTCTTTAGTTAACAATACATCTAAACCACTTAAAAGTGCTCCTCCTCCGGCTAAACAAATACCTTTTTTCATAATATCTGAAATTAATTCAGGTGGAGTAATTTCTATAGTATTTTTTATTTCACTAAGAATCTGATTAACAGATTTTTCCATTGCTTTTTTGATATCGTTTCTTGTAATAGTAATTTCTTCTGGAAGACCAGTCACTAGATTTCTTCCTCTAATTGCCACTCTTTTTAGTTTGCTTTTTTTATCATTTTCATCAAAATATACTGTACCAATATTAATTTTAACATTCTCAGCTGTTCTAACACCTATAAGCAATTTATATTTTTCTTGAGCGTATTTAATGATATCTTGATTTAATCTATCCCCTGCCACCCTTAAGCTTTTTGAAACAACAATTCCTCCAAGTGAAATAACCGCTATTTCAGTTGTTCCCCCTCCAATATCAACAATAAAATTACCACCAGCTTCCTGAACTGGTAGACGCGCTCCAATTGTGGCAGCCATAGGCTCTTCAATTAAAAATACCTCTCTTGCACCTGCTGATTTAGCAGCATCTATAACAGCTTTTTTTTCAACTTCAGTAACTCCGCATGGAATACCAACAATTGCTCTTGGTTTGATCAAGTTAATCTTATCTTCTCTTGCTCTTTCAAATAAATATCTAAGCATTTGCTCTGTAACTTCAAAATCAGAAACAACACCGCTAACAAGAGGTCTTGTAGCAACAATATGTCCTGGAGTTTTTCCTACCATTTTCTCAGCCTCTCTTCCAATAGCCAAAACTTGTCCTGTTTTTTGATTGATTGCGACAACAGAAGGCTCGGATAGTATAATACCTCTTCCTCTAACATAAACCAAACAGTTCGCTGTTCCAAGATCAATGGCTATATCATTTGAAAATCTGTCAAAAAAATTCTTCATAATGTTTGTTTATCCTAACAATTTTTTCCCCTTTAATCAATACTATCTAAGAACTTTATAATATCCTTTATTTTTACCAAAGTTGCTTCATTCTCATCTCTTTTCTTTACCTCAACCGATTCTTCTTTTAATGTTTTCTCAGAAACAACGATTCTTATTGGAATACCGATTAAATCAGCATCTGAGAACTTTTCCCCTGCAGTTTTATCTCTATCATCAAAGAGCACATCATATCCTTTGTATTTTAGTGCTTTATATAATTGTTCTGACTCTTTTTGATTTTTTATATCAATCAAATAAACATCATAAGGGGCAATTGCTTTTGGAAATATTATTCCTTTGTCATCATTAAAGACTTCGACAATTGTTCCTAAAAGTCTTGATATTCCAAGACCATAACATCCCATGATTACATACTCCCCGTTTATTTTAAGATTAAAAGCCTCAGCATATTTTGTTCCTAATTTAAAAATATTACCAACCTCAATTGATTTCCTCTCTTCAAAAACATCATTGCTACAGTTAGGACACTTATCTTGCTTAACTTCCTTATTTAAAGCTTGCTTACACTTGCTACAAATATATATAATATCTTCTCCAGCATTTGTAATTGTTTGAAATTCATGAGAAAAACCTTTTGTAAAAGCACCTCCTCCTGCAAGGGTTATGTATGTATAATCTTTAAGCCCACATCTTTCATAAATTTTTAAATAAGCTTCTTTAACTTTTTCATAATAATCATCTAAATCTTCTTGATTTAAATGAAATGAATAGAGATCTTTCATAATAAACTCTCTTCCTCTTAATATTCCTGATTTAGCTCTTGGCTCATTTCTATATTTAGTTTGTATTTGATATAAATATTTAGGAAAATCTTTTTCAGAGTTTAAAAACTTTTGAGCAAGAGGTGTAATAATTTCTTCATGAGTCCATCCAAGACCATAGTCCTCGTTAAGTATCTTATACATTTCAGGTACCTGCCATCTTCCAGTTATTTCCCAATTATCTTTAGGATTTAATCCAGGCATTAAAAGTTCTTGTCCTCCTACATTACTCATCTCTTCTCTTACAATGTTTTGTATTTTTTGAATTACTTTAAATCCTAATGGTAAATATGTATAAATTCCTGCTCCTAATTTATCAATAAAACCACCTCTAATTAAAAGTTTTGCATTTAAACTTACCTCTCCTTTTGGATCTTGTTTTTTTGTCTTAGAAAATAAGTGTGATACTTTCATTTTTTTAAAATATTAAATCTTTGAATTGAAATACGTCTTTAATAACTATAAGTATTCCCAAAAGCATTAAAGCCATAAATCCAACTCCATCAATTTTTTCACTTAATTTATCTGTAAAAAATTTAGGATTAAGCTTTTGAAATATTAGATATATACATTTACCTCCATCTAGTGCTGGCAAAGGCATTAAATTAGTGATTGCAAGAGCGAGTGAAATAATGGCTGTTATATTTAACATATACATAAAGCCCTCATTCAAACTAATTTTAGTTATAGCGAATATTCCAACTGGACCAGCCACTGCATTTGTAGCAACTGCTAAATCTTTTTCAGCAAATGATTTCGCTATCATATGACCTAATGTTGCTAAAGAATAATCGGTAAAATTATATGTATGGAATACCCCTGCAAAAATTTTATCAACTAAATTTTCACTATATGAAAGTTCTGCAATATTACTATAACCTATCCCTATTTTTTCTTTATTGTTATTAAGAATGTGATTACTTTCCTCTCCTGTTTCTCTATTTTTAACTGAAACAGCAATGGCTTCATTTTTTGTATTAGTCAAAATATCTTTAAGCTCTGTTGCGTCCGTAATTTTTTCTCCGTTTATCTGTAATATGATATCATTTGGCTTTAAACCACCGTAATCTGCAGGTGAGTCTTTTTCAACACCACCTATCATTAAATAATTTTCTTGATGTCCTAAAGGAAACTTATATTCAGAATTAATAAGTCCAATGTCTGTTTTTAAATTAAAAGAGAATAAAACAATATAAAAAAGAATAATAGAAAGTATAAAATTACCAACAACTCCTGCTATAATTATAAGTAATTTTTGGGATGTGCTCTTTGAAGTGTAACTATCTTTATCATTGCTATTCTCAGCTGGAGTACTTTCCCCATAAATCTTATTATATCCTCCAAATGGTATTGATCCTATCCCAAATAAAGTAGCTCCTATTTTTTTCTTCCATATAAAAGGTGGAAAACCAACAGCAAATTCCTCAACCCTAGTTTTTGTTTTTTTAGCACCTAAAAAATGCCCTAGTTCATGAGCTGTAACAACTATGGTTATAATAAGTGCGAAAGCTATTAATGCTAATAAAAAGTCTAAAATCATGCTTCTAATTCTTGTTTTTTATTTTTAACTAATACGTCTATTTTTTGATTATAATTATCTACTACTTTCTGAAGTTCATCTTTTGCTTTAAACTTATCATCTTCAGATATTTTACCGTCTCTTTCTAGCTTTTGAATATTAGACCATGTCTCATCCCTATATTTTCTAATAGTTTTCTTGGCGCCATCATCAATTTGTCCAACTGTTCTAATCATGTCTTTTCTTACATCCTCAGTTAGATCTGGCATACTTACCCATAATCCTGTTGAATCAGTAGCAGGAGATAATGCTGTGTTTGTTTGAATTGCACGAGCAATAGGTTCAATATATGATTTATCCCATGGTTCAACTCTAAGTTTTTTAGCATCAGCAATAGATATAGATGCGAGTTGTTTAACAGGCATTTTTGAACCATAAACATCAACTAATGTATTTTCAACTAATGCTGGATTTGCACGTCCTGTTCTTACGCTCATTAATTTTTGAGTAACATAATTTAATGCTTTCTCAAATTCTGGCTTAATAGATTCTATTTGTTCTTTATACATATATTATATATTAATCATTAAATTTTCTAATAATAATTTTTTGTTTGTGTTTGTATTACTAAAATAATATTTTGTTTTTTCAACTTCTTCTATAATGTTTTTTATTTTTAAAAGTGAATAATCATTAAAATCACCACAATCTTTTTTATACAATTTAAAAAACATAACTCTTCTAAAAAATCTTTCAAATATATTTAATATTTCGGCCACTGTTTCTTTGTCTTCATAGATTTCTTTAACATATTCAAACCTCTTGTCAAATCCTTGCTTTCTAATATTTTGTAAATAATTTAATGTTTCTGAAAAAAAATCTTTTTTTTCTTGATCATTTAAAAACTCAATGGCTTTCCCTATTTTTCCTCCTGAAAGAAAGCTTATACTTTCTGCATCCTCTTTATTTGCACCTTTTAAGATTAGAAATTCTTCAATCTCTTTTTTAGAAATTCCATTGAAATTTACAGTTTGCACTCTTGACTTAATGGTTTCTAAAATCATTTCCTTATAACTTGTAATAAGAATAAGTATAGAATTTTCTGGTGGTTCTTCTAACAATTTCAAAATACTATTCTGACTATCTATACCCATTAAATGAGCATTGTCAATAATGGCTATCTTTTTTTTATTACTATAGCTTTTGAGCTTTAAAAATTCTTTAAGTGCTCTAATCTTATCGATCTCAATATTGTTATTTTCCTCAGAAACAATACACACATCAGGAGAAATATTCTTATCAATATCTATGCATGTTTTACAATTATTACAAGCATTATTGTCACATAAAATCAATTTAGTAAAAGCAATAGCTAATGTTTTCTTGCCTATCATATCGGCTCCACAAAAAAGAAAAGCATGTGGTATATTTTTATTTAAAACTATTTTGGTCAAAAAATCTTTTTGTTTTTTGTGTCCTATAATTTTATTCATACTTTACCCTTTTAATATTTGCACCAATTTTTTTCAATTTTTTATCAATTTCTTCATACCCCCTATCTACTTGGTAAATATCCCTTATCACTGTTTTTCCTTTTGCAATTAAACCTGCTGTAATGAGGGAAGCCCCAGCTCTTAAATCAAATGAACCTAAATCTGCACCATATAAGTTTGAAGGACCAGAAATGATTGCCCTATGAGGATCTGAAAAGAAAATATCTACCCCCATCTTTCTTAATCCCTTTAAATATTCAAGTCTTCCATCGTAAAGTGGATCATGAATAACAGTTGCTCTTTTAGTCTGACTCGCTAAAACACCAAATAAAGGCAGCAGATCAGAAGGAAGTCCTGGGTATGGCATGCTTTGAATTCTCTCCATTTCAAGCTTTTCCCATGGAGCTATTTGAACTGAGCTAACATCATCATCTTGTTTATAAATCTTAATTGTTAAGCCTGCATTTTTTAATATTTTTAATGGAAACTCTAAGTATTTTAATTCTACATTCTTAACTAATATATCTCCCTTTGTTACAGCAGCTAAAATAATATATGTCCCTGCTTCAATAGGGTCATACATTATTTTGTGTTCAAAACCAGATAATTCTTTTTTTCCGCTCACTTTAATTTCATGAAAACCAACCTCTATTTTAACTCCCATTTTTCTTAAAACTTTAACAAGTTCCATTGAAGGATAATCCATGTCAGCCATTTTAATGGTTATCGTTCCTTCATTTAATGCTGCAAATAAAAGTATATTTTCTGTAGTGGTTACACTGATTTCATTTAAAATAACTGTTTTTCTTTTTGTTTTTCCATCTGTTTCAATCTTAATTTCATGCTCACCTTCTTCAACTTTCATATCAAGATCAGAAAAAGCATTAAGATGAGTGTCTATTGGACGAGCTCCAATAACACATCCACCTGGCTTAGGTAAGCTTATTTTAGAAAACCTTGCAAGTAACGGACCGAATAATAATACAGATCCTCTAAATTTTAAAACCTTTTTCTTATCAATATTTTGAGGATCAATATTTTTAGTATTGATTAAAATCTTCCTTTTACTTATCCATTCTATTTTAGCACCCATTCCCTCCAATATCTCTATCATTCTTAACACATCCTCTATTAAAGGAATATTGTCTATGATTACGTCTTCGTTGGTTAAAATGGAAGCCGCTAAAATCGAAAAGCTAGCATTCTTAGCTCCACCAACTTCAAGCTCCCCCTTCAGCTTTTCTCTTCCATGAATAACAAATTTTTCTTTTTGCATAATTATTTTTTAGCCATTAAAGACTTTTTATAAATATCGAGATTATCTAAAACAGCACCCGTGCCCTTAGCTACGCAACGCAAAGGATCTTCTGCAATAAAGCAAGGCACACCAGTTCTTTGTGAAATTAGAGTTGCAATATTTTTGAGACATGCCCCTCCTCCAGCTAAAACCATCCCTTTATCCATTATATCTCCTGCAAGTTCTGGAGGAGTTTCCCTTAACACACTTTTAATACACATAATAATCTCATCCAATGGGTCGCTTATAGCTTCACAAATTTCATTGGATGCAATCTTGATTGTTTTAGGAAGACCTGTTTCTAAGTCTCTTCCCCTTATTTCCATTACTTCTTCTTTTTGTACTGGAAGCGCTGTTCCTATTTTTATTTTTATAGCCTCAGCAGTTTGGTCTCCAATAGCTAAGTTATGTCTTTCTTTAATATAATCAGTAACGCACTCATCTAAGACATCCCCTGCTACTCTCAAAGATTCTGCTGTAACAATTCCTCCGAGAGAAATTACTGCAACCTCGCTTGTTCCTCCACCTATATCAACGATCATGTGACCTGAGGCTGAATTTATAGGAATACCTGCACCAATTGCTGATAAAATCGGTTCCTTTGCAACAAAAACATCTTTTGCGCCAGCAGCAATTCCTGATTGAATAACAGCTCTTTTTTCTGTTGAACTAATTCCAGCCGGAACTCCTATTAAAAGTTCTGGTTTAATAAATCTATTAAATCCTGTATTTACTTTAGTAATAAAGTATCTGATCATGGCTTGAGTAATTTTTGAATTTGCAATAACCCCATCTCTTAAAGGTCTATATACCGTAATTGCATCAGGTGTTCTACCAATCATTTCCTTAGCCTCACTTCCTACTGCAAGTATCATATTTTCACTCAAAGAAACAGCAACAACAGAAGGTTCGTCTAAAATAATGCCCTTTCCTGGAATAAATGCAAGAGAATTTTTTGTTCCTAAATCAATACCTATTTTCATGTTTTTATCATAGCGAATAAAGGAATTTTTAGCAAGGTTCAAATAAAAAAGTGCAGGTTTTTAAATCTGCACCCGGTGAAGCATTTTAGCTGCTTCTTCTCTATACTTTTCGTTAGGGCTGTCTCTTGAGGCAAGCACTCGTAGGCACATTCTGTGCATTCGCTTACCTATTCCACTGACAAGCCTGTTGCCAACGGAGGCTTCCGCAAGCTCCATCAGCTCTGCTGGAGAAACATACTTGTATTCTCCCTTTGTCGGTGTCTCATTCACAACTCCGATGATCACCACGAACGCCCAATCCTTATCAGATAAGGTCGCAGGATACATCGCAGGCATTGGCTGAATCATGGACTCAACCTCAAGTCCTATTTCTTCTCCCACTTCTCTTGCAAGCTCAGAAGCGATGATTCTTTCGTTCAAAATTTCCTTTGCGGCATTTTCTTCAACGCCTCCTCCCGGAAGATCCCAATCTCCTGGAAGAGATTCATTTTGTGGCCTTCTCTTCACGAGCAATTTACCGTCGGAATTAAAAATTCCGGCGAATAATCCAATGGTTGGTCTCACAGTTGTCATGCTTCTTCTCCGTTTTTGTGTACTAGCTTAGTACTATAACATAAATCTACAGAAAGTCAATGATTGAGATTATGTACATATATGTGTCAATTTTCCAAAAATATGAAATATCTAAATTTTAAATTAAATAAAAAAGAAGACATTAGTTACCATTAAAGGTTGCCTTCTTGTTCAAGAATAAATAATTCTCAAGGTACTTGTAAAGAGTACAGTAGAAATAATATTCTTGATGACGTTCAATTTCATTACTTCTCGCCTGCCAAGCCTTCATCTGAGAATAAACCATGTCCAGAAAAGACATTCTGGCTAGTTCTTCTTCAAAAGAAAACGAGTTTCTCTTTATAAGAATTTCATTCTCAAGATTGTTTTGAATATTGTACCAAGCTAGATCGTGGTCATTGAGCGTTAATTCAGAAAAAGCTATCAGCTTTTTTCTGAAAGAAACATCGAGCTCTGGAAAATGAATCCCGATTTCATCGGTCTCTTTTTTTAGCTTTTTAATGAACTCTTCGGGTGTAATTCTCTCTGTCATTACTAACACCTAAATATAGCATACAACTTAAAGTACTTTTTGTCAATAGAAGCTAAGCTGAATTCAAGAATCTATTGCAACTTTTTTCTTGGCAATTAATCTGTAAAATCTTTCAGCAGGGGTATAGTAACCAAGTACTTTCCTTGGACGTGAATTAAGACGTCTTTCTACCTCCCTA
>Ga0116194_1002287_pt1 | contig 10281 bp, 6 predicted proteins | sample AD_SCU001_MetaG_FD_89887 | JGI IMG/M metagenome (GOLD analysis project Ga0116194, IMG submission 89887) | Active sludge microbial communities of municipal wastewater-treating anaerobic digesters from China - AD_SCU001_MetaG | ecosystem: Engineered > Bioreactor > Anaerobic > Digestate | place...
GGACCACTTTCACCGACTTCCAGTCGTACACGGCTTCATGGAGGCGGACCTCCCTGCGGTCGGAGAGTCTCAGGAGCACCTGGTCCGACGCCCCTGAAACGGGCGGGCACGGGAACAAACCGCTGACCAGAGCGATGAGAACAATTGCCGGGACGAGTATCGCCGTTCGCTTCATGGATGGATCACTCCCTGGATGTAAAGCGGTGGATCAAGGGGGAGTCCGCCACCGGCCAGACTTTCTTGATCGCCACGTTGTTGTCACGGATAACCACGACACTGTAGGACCCGTAGTGCGGGATCTTTCTTGCCAGGACGTCGGCGGCTTCCCGGGAAAAGGCGAGAAAGAGCCCCGCGCTCCTGCTCGTATCGATGCCGGACCTCAGGGCGAAAAACGCGCCGTCGCCGGGCTCCCCGTAAACCGTCTCGTCCAGGCTGAAGTGGTCCGTCGCCACGCTCAGGTTTCCGGGAAGAGCATCGAACAGCTGCTTCGTGCGGGGGAAGCCGAAAACGAGCAGGTCCTTGCCTTTCAGTTGAGCCGGAAGCAGCTCGCTCTCCCGGACAACGACGAGCTCTTGCCGGCCGAGGCCGGAAAGGAGCGCACGGGCGGCGCCGTCCATCATTTCCTCCTGACCGGCCGCCATGACCGCCACAAGAGCATCCGAGCCCTTGATCGCATTGATGTCGGGCGGTACCTCCTCGGGATGGAGGCGCCGGAAAAGGTCCGCATCGGGATCCACCGTGAGCCGCCTGGGACGTGATCCCGCATCGATGGAAAAGGTCGTCTCCCTGTCCTTGACGAACACCGACGCAAAAATCTCACCGCTTTCGGTTGCCAGCCGCAAGGGGACAAACAGCTCAAAAAAGGGCGCCTCCTGCATGAGAAAGCCTCGGACCTTCCAGGCATCCGCGACTTTGGTCGCTTCCACCCGGTCGATCCTCAGGGTGGGGGCTCCCGGGCGATCGACCCACTGCCTGAAAAAGGCATGAAAGTCCGTTCCCCGGCTCCGGGCGGCAAATGCCTCCGCAAAGTCACTCCAGGACGTCTCCTGGAACAGCCTTTTTTGGCAGACGTCCTTGAGGGCCTGCCAGAATCCGTCGTCCCCCGCGAGCTTTCGGGCCATGTGAAAGACCATGGCCCCCTTTCCGTAGCCGACGGCCCTGGAGGGCGGGCTGTCCCGCCCCGCGAACTCCGCGAGGGGGAAGTCTTCGCGCGGAGAAACCAGCGTCGCGTAATTGCGCAGGATTCGTGCCCGGTATTCCCTGGCCTCTTCGGAGGATATTTTTTCCTTGTAGAGATGGTCCGCAACGTAGGTCGTCAGCCCTTCAGACCAGTTCCCCTTCCCGTAGTCCACGAAGACGCCGTTTCCCCACCAGGAGTGAGCGACCTCGTGGCCGAGGCTGGTATCGACAATGAACGGAAGCCGGATGACCTGGCTTCCCAGCAAAGTATAAGAAGGGAATCCGTACCCGGTCGGAAAGAAATTCTCCACCACCGCGAACTTGGGAAACGGATAGGGACCGAACAGTTCCTCGTAGAGGGTGATGTATCGGTTCACCGCGCTCAGATAGGGTTCCGCCAGCCGCTCCGAGCCGGGGAAATGGTGGAAAAAGTAAGGAATCCGTCCCGCGCGGCCCGTCTTCACCGCGTAGGGACCGCCGGAAAGGGAAACGCCGCGCAGGGGCTGCTCGCTCTCCCAGACGAAATCGAGGCGATCTCCGTCAGGGGTTCTCTCCTTGAGCGTTCCCGCGGTGACCACTTCCATTCCCGCGGGCACGTCGACCCGGATGCGGTATGTGCCGAATGCTCCGGGGACCTTCGGGTACCATCCCGAATCATCCGCCAGGAACAATCCCCGCTTGGAAATCACGCCGGTCACCCCGTAGGTCGGATCCTCCGTGTAGAGGGGATCCCCGGGGATTGCGTCGTGAAAAGCAGCCGCGTACCGAATGGTGATCCTCCGGTCCCCCGAGCCCGAAAGGGCGCTCCGAGGGATCCGGAGTACTCCTCCCTCGAACCGGTAAGGCAAGGCGCCCCCCGAGCCGGTCACCGAATGGACGCGCGCATCGGGTCGCAGAGTGAAGGCAGGCGGCATCGCACCGTTCTCCCGCACCGTGACGGTGCCCGAACCCTCGAGAGCCCCGGAAGCGGTTTCGATGCGGACCGCTATGTCGTAGTGGATGGACGTCGCGGGCTTCGCGCCCGCCTCCGTGATAATCCCCGGAAGCAGCCCGCTCAAGATGAACGCCCACAAGGCGCTGCGCAGTGAACCCATGACTTCCCCCACCAATATCGCCGGTTGTCTGTTCATGCGGGCGGACTTCTCCCGGAAGGGGCCCCGTAATCCATGAATCCCGAAACGGCGGCATTTTTTTTCCCACGCCGTCTGCGGAGAAGATAAGCACGAAAGAATCCGCCGGGACACATCCGGCGAATACCGCCCGGTTTTTTGTGTCCTCGTTCTCCATCCGACGGCTTGATATTCTTCCGGTCGACGCTAAATTGACAGGCAGGCGCATATTGGACGACCCGACGAACCCGGCTTCCGAACATGAAAAGGATGAACATGGATACGAAGGAACTGAAAGAGTATTTCGAAAAGGCATCGGGACACGGCATTCTCGCAACCGTCAGCGGCGACGGTCTTCCGAACCAGGCGGTTTTTTCCCGACCCCATTTCATGGCCGACGGGACCGTTGCGTTCATCATGCCCCATAAGCTCACTCACAGGAACCTCCAGGAAAATCCCCACGCGGCGTACCTGTTCATCGAGACAGGTTCCGGTTACAAGGGAAGAAGAATCTACCTGACGAAAGTGAGAGAAGAGCAGGACACGGAACTGTTGCGGACTTTGCGCCGCCGGCCCCATCCTTCGGACAGGGGCGGTCAGGACGGACCGAGGTTTCTCGTCTTTTTTCGAGTGGACATGACCCTGCGGCTCATCGGTACCGGCGGTTCGGCGGCCTGAGCGCGCGAGCCGTTTGAGGATCGGCTTTCCTCGGAGCGACCGGTTTTTCCGGCCGGGATGATCAAGGCAAGATCGAGGGACCGGTTCGTATTGAAGATCGGCTCTCCCCCGAACGATCAGTTTTTCGGCCGTTCTCCCGGTGCGGCCTCACCGAGGCCGACGGGCGGCTGTCAGCATCCCGGCTCCCCCGGGTGACCGCAGCAATCCTGAAGACTCGTCAGTTTCTTCCAGTTGTTGCGGAGCAGCATCAGGATCTTGCGGCTCCAGGGTTGCGGCCCGCGCAAATTGTCGAAAAAGGCCCGAGGGCTGGGGCGAGATTTCTTTTCACGGCACATAAGCTTCAATCTCCGGGCCGGCCGGTCGGCATCGACCACGCCGGCGAGGGGGGTGACGTCCTTGAACTCCACACAATCCTCAGGCTCTTTCCGGTCTTGCTCGCCGGCGTTCCCCAAAGCGCGTGGGAGGCGGGGCCGTCAGGTGCCCGAGCTTTTTTGTTCCATTATAACACGCTCGCTTTGAATCCGCTCCAAATTGAGCGTACCCGCGCTTGGGGCGAGAAAAGAGTCGATTGATCGCGGACGGGCGCACAGCCGGGCGAATCGGCGCTCCGAGCCTGGAATCGTTCGGCTGAGGTCCGCATGCTCCCGGCTGGTTCATGCTCGGAAGAATCCGGGTCTTTGACCTGAAAACGCATTCCCGTGAGGATTGAAGGACGCGGCCGTGCTTCGAGTCGTTTTCCCCTATATCGAGCTCGGATTGCCGGTCGGTGCAGGTGCCGACCGGGTGTGGACGCTTCTCACCGACACATCGCGCTGGGTCGAATGGGGACCGTCCATCCGTGACGTACGGAGCACCGAGCGCTTCCTGACGGCGCATTCTTCGGGCCGTGTGAGGACCGTTCTCGGATTCACGGTACCGTTTGCCGTGACTCGCTTTGAACCGGGGAGAACGTGGTCCTGGCGCGTTCTCGGCATTCCGGCAACCACGCACACCGTGGATAGTCTTGGCGCAAACCGTTCGCGCCTGCTTTTCGGGGTGCCGCTGATAGCCTTTCCCTACCTTTTCGTCTGCCTTGCAGCCATGAAACGCATCCGCTCGATCGTCGAGCGCGACCGGGACTCCGCGTAGAGTGCCGGCTTGTCTTGACGGGTGTGCGACTGAGCCTTAACTCTCTACAGGGATACCCCGCGCCCGATCAATCCCTTGGACGGCAACCGTAACACCCCGCGCGGAACAGCGGCAGACAAAGAATATTCGTTGCCGCCTGCGGGTTTGCCGATTCATGCGCACACCCACTCACCGGCCCCGCCGGTTTCCATGCAGACATCATGAGGAGGGTTCATTCGTGGAAAGGCTGATGGCAAAGCACTGGCACCACATTACGGGAGGGGAAGCGGTCGACCTCCTGCAAACCAACCCGGACGGGGGTCTCGATGAATTCGAAGTGAAACACCGCCAGGAACGCTTCGGACCCAACGTCATCACCGGCAAAGGGGGAAAAGGCCCCTTCATGCGATTCCTGATGCAGATTCATCAGCCCCTCATCTATATCCTGATCGCAGCCGGGGCGGTGACGGCCGCCTTCCAGGAATGGGTCGACTCCGGCGTCATTTTCGGGGTGGTGCTGGTCAACGCCTTTATCGGTTTCCTCCAGGAGTCCAAGGCTTTGGCCGCCATCGCCGCTCTCGCCCGAACCATGGTGTCGGAAACCACGGTCCTGCGGGCCGGCGCCAGGCGCCGCATCTCCTCCGCGGAGGTGGTGCCGGGCGACCTGATCTTTCTTCAATCGGGCGACAAGGTCCCCGCCGACATGCGCCTGATCGAATTGAAGGATTTGCAGATCGACGAATCCACCCTTACCGGCGAATCGGTGCCGGTCAAAAAGAAAAGGGGGGTTCTCGACCGTGACACCGTGCTGGCCGATCGCCGCAACATGGCCTACGCCTCGACCCTGGTCACCTACGGCCAGGCGACCGGAGTGGTGGTCGCCACGGGCAACGCCACGGAAGTCGGGCGGATCTCCGAGCTCATTTCCGCGGCACCGGAGCTGCAGACCCCGCTCACGAAAAAGATCGCCCACTTCAGCCACATTCTGCTCTACGCCATCCTGGTACTTGCCGCGGCCACGGTACTGATCGGCATTCTGCGAGGCCAGCCCGCTCTCGAGATGTTCATGGCCGCGGTCGCGCTGGCCGTCGGAGCCATCCCGGAAGGGCTTCCCGCGGCGTTGAGCATCACGCTCGCCATCGGCGTCGCGCGGATGGCGAAGCGACGGGCGGTCATCCGCCGGCTTCCCGCGGTGGAGACCCTGGGCAGCACCACCGTCATCTGCACGGACAAAACAGGGACCTTGACCGAGAACCAGATGACGGTCCAGGAAATTTACGCCGGCGACGAAGCCTTCGAAGTATCCGGCGTGGGTTACGAACCTTCGGGAACGGTCCTGAAGCAGGGCAAGCCCGTCGCCCCCGGCGGATTTCCGGTGCTGTTGGAGTGTTTGCGGGCGGGATTGCTCTGTAACGACAGCATCCTCCTGGAAAAGGAAGGGCGCTGGGTCGTGCAGGGGGATCCCACCGAGGGAGCCCTGATCGTAGCCGCCGCCAAGGGGGCTCTGTCGGCCGGCGAAGAGGCGGCCCGACTTCCGCGGCTCGACGTAATCCCCTTCGAATCCGAACGCCAGTACATGGCGACCCTGCATAATGCGGGGCAGGCCGAAACCCCGATCGCCTACGTCAAGGGGGCGGCCGAGATCATCCTGGAGCGATGCACGGAATCCCTCGACGCGACAGGAGCCGCGCAACCGGTGGACAGGGACCGGGTGATGGACGAGGTCGGGATGATGGCTTCGAGCGGCCTGCGCGTGCTCGCCTTCGCGAGAAAGAAGATCTCACCCGAGTCGGCCCCGTTCGACCACGAGGATGTGTCCTCAGCTCTCTGTTTCCTGGGCTTGCAGGGGATGATCGATCCGCCGCGGGCGGAGGCGGTAACGGCCGTGAAAGCGTGTCATACGGCGGGGATACGCGTCAAGATGATCACGGGAGACCACGCGGTCACGGCTTCGGCCATCGCCGACAAGATCGGACTGTTCGACTTCGGGGGTTCTTCACCCCCCGCGAGGGATGCGATAACCGGAAAGACCCTGACAGGGATACCGGACGAGGAGCTCATCGAGACGGTCGAAGAGACATCGGTTTTCGCCAGGGTGGATCCCGAGCAGAAGCTGCGTCTCGTCGAGGCGCTCCAAGCGAGGGGGCACATCGTCGCCATGACCGGCGACGGCGTGAACGACGCGCCGGCGTTGAAGCGGGCCAACATCGGCATCGCCATGGGCATCACCGGCACCGAGGTGGCCAAGGAAGCCGCCGATATGATCCTCACCGACGACAACTTCGCCACCATCGAAGCCGCTGTGGAGGAAGGGCGGGGAGTCTTCGACAACCTCACCAAATTCATCGTGTGGACGCTCCCCACGAACCTGGGTGAAGGTCTCGTGATACTTCTGGCCATCTTTGCCGGCGTGACCCTGCCGATCCTCCCCGTCCAGATCCTGTGGATCAACATGGTGACCGCGGTCCTGCTGGGACTGACCCTCGCTTTCGAGCCCAAAGAACCCGGGATCATGCATCGTCCCCCGCGCGATCCAAAAACGCCGATCCTCACACGCTACCTTCTCTGGCGCATCATCCTCGTGGGCGGAATGCTCACCGCCGCCGGTTTCGGCCTCTTCGAATGGGAGCTGCACCGGGGAGCGAGCGAGGCCCAAGCCCGCACCGTGGCAGTGAACGTCTTCGTGGTTGCCGAAATCTTCTACCTGCTCAACTGTCGATCGTTGAACAAATCCATGTTCGAGCTGGGCCTTTTTACGAATCCGTGGCTCTTCGTCGGCGTCTCGCTCATGGTTTTCCTGCAGCTCCTTTACACCTATCTGCCCGCGATGAACTGGATGTTCCACGGCGCTCCGATCCCCCTCGATGCGTGGGGATACATACTCGCCACGGGCGTTGTGGTTTACCTCGTGATCGGGTTTGAAAAATGGGTGCGTCGGAGGGTATCCGGCTGACTCAAGCCGCCGCTTGCCGTTGGCCGACGTTTGTCCATCAGGGCCGCCCGGCCCGGAGCGATGGATTCGCATCCGGCCGGGCCCTTTCCGAATTCGCCGCGAAAGGGCATGCCCGCCCCTGAAAAACCGTCTCTCCGATACCCCGCGTGATTTCGTTTCCAGGAAGCCCACCTTCCCGGCTGGCGGTGCGGCGGGCTCCCGAGCGCAGAACACGCTCTGTCCACCGACTCATTCCCGTGATCCTTTCGGGCGAGCATTGCATTATTTTTCACAATTCCGTCCTTTCAAATTCTTTCCTTTGGTGCTATAAAGTTTGCCAACATAAGGACGAACGCCTATTACGGCTTCACCCCCTCAGAGTTCCGGTAAGCACGAACGCCCAAGACAGGCTTCATACGAATCCCGGCAGCTTGGACCATTTTGCGGGGCTTTTCGCCTTTGGAGTTCTGCCGTGGTGATCAACGGAGGCAAGTTTCGGTGAGTCAGGAACCGAGCTACGAAGAGCTGGCGGGCAGAGTCCGCGAGCTGGAAGAAGACGCGCTCGCGCGCAGGCGAACGAATGAAGTTTTGCGCAAGAGCGAAGAACGCTATCGGATGATCTTCAACTATTCCCCGTTGGGGATCGTCCATTTCGACTGCGACGGACTGATCGTGGACTGCAACGAGCGTTTCCTTGAAATCGTGGGAGCTCCCAGGGAACGGCTCCTCGGATTCAATATGGCCACGTCCTTGCGCAACGAGGAGATGAGAGTCGCGGTAATCGCCGGCCTCTCGGGAGAGCCCAACTATTTCGAAGGGGATTACCGGTCCGTGACCGCAAACAAAGTGACCCCCGTCAGGGCCATGTTCAGCCGAGTGAACACCGACGACGGCGGATTCATGGGAGCGGTGGGGCTTTTCGAGGATGTCTCCGCGCAGAAGCAGTCAGAGGAAGCATTGCGGGAGTCCAGGGAATTTCTGGGAAAGATCGTCGCTTCCATCAGCGACCCCATATTCGTGAAGGACAGGGACCACCGGCTGATCCTGGTCAACGAGGCCGAGTGCGCGCTTGCAGGCAGCACGTGCGAGGAAATACTCGGCCGCACCGACTACGATTTCTTCCCCAAGGAACAGGTGGACATCTTCTGGGAAAAGGATGAAGCCGTTTTCGAAACCGGGGAGGAGAACGAAAACGAGGAGCAAATAACGGATGGCCAGGGGCGCACCCGCACGATCGTGACGAAAAAGAGCCTTTACACGGACAGCTTCGGCAACAAATTCATCGTGGGCGTGATACGGGACATAACCGACCGGAAAGAAGCCGAGCGCGCGCTGCAGGCAGCCCACCAGGAACTTCAGGACATCATTGAATTCCTGCCCGATGCAACCCTGGTCATCGACCGGGACAAAAAGGTGACGTACTGGAACCGTGCCATCGAAGAAATGACCGGGGTGCGGAAGAGCGATATCCTGGGGAAAGGCGACTACGCCTATGCCAACGCGTTCTACGGCAAAAGGAGCCCCATGCTCATCGACCTCGTGATGGCCGAGGAACCTGAAATCGAGAGCAGGTATGACTTCGTGAAGAGGATCGGCACGACGGTTTACGGCGAGGCTTACGTCCCCGGGGCCCACCGGGGCAAAGGGGCTCACCTCTGGTCCACGGCGGCTCCCCTCATCGGCAGGGACGGGAACATCATCGGTTTTATCCAGTCCATTCGGGATATTTCGGACCGCAAACGCGCCGAGGAGGCGCTCAAAGAGAACGAGAAGAAGTACCGGCAGCTTTTCGAAACGGTGTCGGACGCCATTCTCGTCTGCGACGGCGACAGCCGCCGGTTGATCGACGTCAACGAGAGGGCCCTGAGCCTTTACGGGTACTCGCGTGAGGAATTTCTCGATCTGAGTTACCACGACATCACGGCGGAACCCGACGAGTCGAATGCCGTTATCAGGGAGACGCTGTCCGGGGTGGGGGTACAAGTTCCGCTCCGCACCCACAGAAAAAAGGACGGGACGCTTTTCCCGGCGGAGATCTCGTCGAGCACGTTTGAGCTGGCAGGCCGAAAAGTCATATGCGGAGTGGTCAGGGACATCACCGAGCGAAAACGCGTGGAACGGGAGCTCAGTGCCTATCGTGACGGCCTCGAGCACCTGATTGAAGCGCGCACCGCCGAACTGGCAAGGGCAAACGAAAGGCTCCGGATCGAAATAGAGGAGCGCAGGCGGGCGAAGGAGCGGTTGAAGCTTTTCGCCTACTCGGTGGCGCACGACCTCAAGAGCCCGGCCGTGGGAATTCACGGCATTGCGAAGCGCCTCCACAGGCAGACGCGGGATGTCCTCGATGAAAAGAGCAGGAGCTACTGCAGCCAAATCCTCAAAGTGTCCGAGCACATCGCCGAACTTGTGGACAAGATCAACGTCTACATCGCGACGAAAGAGGCGCGGCTATCGTTTGAAAGGATTGCCCTCAAGGAGATCCTCGCCATGCTCCGGGACGAGTTTTCGGTGCAGTTCAATAACCGTCGGATCGATTGGGATCTGCCCGAGTCCGACGTGGTGGTCACGGCTGACAGGCTGTCCCTGTTGAGGGTATTCAGGAACCTCGTCGACAACGCGCTCAAGTACGGCGGCGAGCACCTGAGCAGAATCCGAATCGGGTACGAGGAAGGCAAAGACTGTCACATTCTCTCGGTTACGGACAACGGCAGGGGGCTCAGGGGGGCCGATTCGGAGAGGATTTTCGAGGTGTTTCAACGGCAGGAGACCTCCAAGGGGGTCGAAGGGGCGGGCCTGGGCCTGACCATAGTCAGGGAAATCGCCGAGCAGCACAATGGAAGAGTCTGGATGGAGCCGGTCCCCAACGGTGGAGCCTCGTTTTTCGTAACGATTTCCAAGGATCTGCCCGTTTCCTGAACGCTTTCGACCGATCCTTCGTGGAAAGCCAGGTCCTGCAACGCGTTCCGCCGCAAGGCAGCTGTCCGGACCGCTCCGGACCGCGTTCATGTAATGACGGCCGGCACTGGAGGTCCTGGTGCGATTCCGGACTGAAGTTGCCCGCGGGACATACGGACTCATACGAAGTTGCGTGCAAGATGGATCTTTCAAGCACAAAAGAGCGGGGGAATGATTCCCCCGCACCCCCCAAGTTTTGGCCACACGCGCAAGCGCGTGAGGCCGAGTGCTCGGCGCTGTCGGCGACTGGCCGAAGGCCGCCGCCGCAGCGCCACACGGAGCCGCGAAGCGGCGAGGGGGTGTGGGGGATACGTCCCCCAC
>Ga0116194_1002292_pt1 | contig 10255 bp, 5 predicted proteins | sample AD_SCU001_MetaG_FD_89887 | JGI IMG/M metagenome (GOLD analysis project Ga0116194, IMG submission 89887) | Active sludge microbial communities of municipal wastewater-treating anaerobic digesters from China - AD_SCU001_MetaG | ecosystem: Engineered > Bioreactor > Anaerobic > Digestate | place...
GCCGCCACCGGGGTCGTGATCGCGGCCGTCGTCTGGGTCATCATATCGATCATATCCATGTTTGCGATCGTGCGGTTCGCTCACACGGGGAGTTTCCTCCAGGCGTTCAGTTTCGGGGCGATCGCCTCGCATATCGGGCGGATTGGGTGGGGGTCCTGGATCATCGCGGTCATCATCCTCGCCCTCATCGGCCTCGTCTACGCGGTCGTGACCGGGCTCATCATCTCGATACCCATCCTCGGCTGGATCGTCAACCTCTTCCTCGGGGTGGCGTACGGGATCTTCCACGCCCGCTATCTTGTTGAGGCCTACGAGAGCGTCCCGGCGCCGGGGTGAAATCTCTTCCCTTCTTTTTTGAACCGGGGTCGCCGTTATGGAGGTTCTGGAAATCTCGGGTGAGGCGCGCGCCTTCGCTAGTGTTGCACCCCAAGTTTTTGACTTTTGTTGGCTTCCGTTACGTTACTATAGAAATCTCTGACTACGATCAGAATTCTGTTGAGATCTAAGCTTCTTAATGTGCGAAATATTTCTAGATATCGCAGTTTTCAGACACTCTTCGTCAATCATTTCCTTCCCCTGCTTTACCGCAAGCCTTCCTGCTTCTTTAAGTACGAATGTTATGTCAGAGAATGCGTGCCCTGCCAGTATTACCGAGATCTGGTGAATATCTATTTCATCAGAAACAGGTAGGTCCTTTAGAAGATGTTTCAGAAGAAGTTTAACTTCAACTTGAGATGGATACGTTAGTTCAACCTTGTGATCGAATCTGCCCGTCCTGACAATCGCTGGATCGATATCTTCGATCATATTCGTCATCGCGAATATCAAGACTTTCTGGCTGATTGCTTCCGGGATTCTTCGCAGGAACTCATCGACTTCTTCAACATGATGCTGACCAGAAGCCATCGCTGTGCTTCTGGATGTCAGATATGCCTCCATCTCATCGATAATTAAAATCGATGGGGCATGTTGAATTGCCTGGTCGAAGACTTCGGATATTTTTTTGCTCGTATCATGGATAAAAGGACTTGCAACCGTTTTGGAGTTGATTTCATAGCACGGCCATTCAATAAATTCAGCGAGTTTTTTTACTGCAAACGTTTTTCCGCAACCAGGAGGACCGTAAATGATCGTTGCAGCCGGAAAATCGATACCCATCCGTTTGTATTTCCCTTCATTTTGAATGATATCGATGATCTGGTCATTGAAGAAATCCTCCAGGTCCGGTCTTCCCGGAAGTTCAAATTTATCGCTCTTTTCTATCCTGACTAGTGGTTTATCTTTGTTCTTCGGGGTATCAAACATATCACCCAGGTTGACCTTCATTCCTGCAGCATTTATGATCTGGGTTAACTCCCCAAGAGAATATTCGGAACTAAGAAAATTCCTCAGCCTACGGAACGAATCAGTAGATAATCTGACGCCACCGGTGAGCCAGGTTCCAAGAACTGTCTGATCGTCAAATGGCTTTTCTTCAGAGTATGTCGGAAGCAGACGTGGTAATTCTTGGATGAAAATCGCATCATGGAGGGAAACATCTGGCGCGATTTTACGTGTTTCCTTTATCGCAGTTGCAAATGATAGAGCATTGACCAGCCCTTTTGCAAACGGCCCTGTCTGAATGTTTGAAATGATCTGTTCACGTTCAGCAATGAACAGGTAATATCTTTCTTTTGCAATAGTGATGAGTTCAAACGATCCTGGATTCAGTAATCCTTGCATCCCAAGTTTGTTGTAAAGCCGTGGTTTTAACAAGAGTACCTTGTTCCCTTGATCGGTTGATAAAATCTGCCATTCATTATGAAAGGCAACAATATTTTTTATCGTAATATTGCCGGAAATTTGGAAGTATGGAGGAAGCCAACTTTCACTCATATTCGATTATCACCTAACCTTGGGAGAACATTGTTTACCACATTTTGCGGTAGCAGATCTATCAACATAGAGTTTACCGTACGTAAATTATTTATATCGACGCTCGCCAGATAGGTGTCCCCTCGTCTTTTCAAATCGAAAAATGTTTGAATATTGTCATATGCACTAGGATCTTCTATAAGATCCTTATAGACTTGAATAACATACCAGTCCTGAGACCAGTACACCAATTGTTGTGCATCAGTATGGAAACCGTTGCATAAATCTTCAAATTCATTGGATTTAAGGGAGATGGCACGTTCTGCTGTATAGATCAATCTTTCTAAAGCCTTAATATTTGAAGACAGTATTCCTGGCATATTCTTTATATCATTGTAGATATCTTTCATCTCGTCGAGATCTTTTTTACGCATCATCTGTACGTGATCCCGCCGGATTCCATCCAACATTCTTTTAGAGGTCAGTTGATCCTCATTCATTTTCATTATGAACTCAGGATCACTGGAGCATAACCTAGATGCTTCTTCATTAATCTCTCTTATCTTGTTAAGTCTCATGTCGTCAATATTTCCTGACATCTCGTCAATACGTTGCAGCATTTCTCCAGCATTCGCAGTTATCTCATGAGCAGAGGGCATGTTAACTTCTCCGCTGTATGTTCCTTCAAAGATGGCACCTATCGATGGGACAGACACCTGAATGTGGATGTTTTCAGCATTGTTTATCACATAATTACAGATCAGTTCGGCACCGGTTTTTATGAGGCCACGATCGAAATCAGAACCGGAAATTTTCAGAACTCCAATGAAACGATTGTCTGTGATTGGGAATTGAATATCCCCCTCCCAGAGATTGATATTCAGAACTGTTTTCATATCACCGGCTTCGATGTCAGCAGTAGAACGAAGTGAAACAACACCTTCCTTTGGTAGATCGTCACCCTCTTTCACAAGATAATACAATACAGAAGAGCCCCCGATTTTCTTCAGGGTTTCTATACCAATAGAATGAGAGGCCGGGATAGAAATTGAACTAACTAGGGCTCTGGTGATAACAATTGTGTTTGAAGGGAGGGTGGCAGCCTGACCAGATTCATCATAGATGGAGACTGAGAATATGTTTTCCCCCATCTTAAATAGTGACAGAGAGACTGAGGTTTTATCTTTTAAGGGAATTCTTCCTGTCATAGTCCCGGTATCATTACTCACAATCTCAAAAGTAAATCCCTCAAATCTTGAGTTACTCAGACGAACAGCTACTTTCGTGGATTCAGCAGTTGTTCTGGCGATATATTTGAATGAAATATCTTTTGCATCTAGCACTCCCCCAATCGATTTTGAAACGAAGGAACTCTTGCCTGAATTTGATATGGTTTTCCAATCGATTGATTCTGCATAGATGCTTGCTCCTTCTGCAACGGCAGTCATCGGGTTCAAATCCGTGGCCACTTTGATCCCTAATTGAGAAGCGACTTCGTCACGGAGTGGTTTGTAATTGGTCGGACCGCCAACGAATATGATTCTCTCTATATCTTTGGGTTTGAGACTGACTTTTGCAAGAGCTTCGCGTGTTGCCTCAACTGTAGAATTCACCATATCTTTGATCAGGCCATTCAATTGGGAACGGACAAATGGAATATCAATATAAATGTCATTGCCTTCTAGGTCAACTGTCCGGATCTCAAATTCCCCAAGATAAATCTGCGTCTCGTCTTGGGAAGACAATTCGATTTTCGCCCATTCAATTGCAAGTTCTGCGTGACGGCAGAGAGTTTTGAATCGTAGATCGTTCTGGAAATCAGAGGGCAATTTGAAATTTTCCAAAAGCCAAGGAACGAGGATTTCTGCGAAAATCCTGCGGTCTATATCACGGCCGCCGCACATCTCAATACCTCCCTGTGTCAGGAGATTGACTTTCCCTCCGATGTTTTCAGCAATCGAAACATCAAACGTTCCGCCCCCAAGATCGTAGATGATAAAAATTCCGTCCTGCTTTTTGGTCTTCATCACACTCATGATTGCAGCAACAGGTTCCTGCATGAGAGCGACTTTTCCAAGTCCTGCCATTGCCGCAGCTTTCTTTGTTGCATCTTTTTTCGTCTGATTGAAGGCAGCGGGGACGGTGATCACAGTGACAGTGTTATTGCTGGTGCGGATTTCTTCTGAGAGGTAGCCAAATAGGACGCGTAAGATCTCAGCACTGCATTCAATAGGCGTCAGTGTCACATTTGCACCGGGAATCTCGATTTTCTTGTTTGTTCCCATGAAACGCTTGAATAATGTAGCAGTATTGTTCGGATAAGCAGGAGCCTGGTTATAAGCCTTCGTTCCATAGAATCGGCGTCCTTTTTTATCAATGAAGATAGCCGATGGCGTTATATCATTCTGATCAGGACTTTTCCAAATCCTGATATTTTCGCCATCATACGAGCAGATGGCACTATTCGTCGTGCCAAGATCTATTCCGACATACGTTTTCATATTTATCCCCTCCTCAAGAGAACAACGCCGCTGCTGACGAGTCCAGATTTATTTGTGATAATAGGCTCAATCATCTGGTCGATGAATAACTCATCGTCTTCATCAAAATCACCCATGTTCATGATTGTTACTGACATCCCCGGTTCATACTTCTGATCGGTGAGATCCACGATCTGTAGTCCTGCCTCTTCGATAACATCTTGAATCTTCTTTTTAAACCAAGGATAACTGCTCTTGTATCTCTTCTGATTAGGCTCGTCAAGTTTCCTCAGCATATTTTCAAAAGTTGCATTGAAACGGAAACTTTCTTTTGCGAGACTGATAATCGCAGCAGAGGCTTCTACATTGTCGGCCTTTGTAGCGACTTTCTTCTTGGTTCCAGTTGTTTTTTTTGTGATCCTTTTGGATTTTTTTCTCGTAACTTTTGCGTTTGAGGCTGGTTCCTTATCTTTTGTCACAGTCATTTTGGGCTCAGTTTGCTTTACCATGTGAATGAATATAGAATGAGGTGCTATAAATTTACTGAAAAGTGTCTGTTTTCGAATTATCGCTCTTCAGGGATTTCAAAGTGGTATCCAAATGTTTTAGTACTTCAGTTACTCTTAGTTGTCCTTGCACCGTCACTTTCTCTCACCGATACATCTGAATTGAAGTTTATTGAGTTTCCTCGCTTTGGGCATTTTCGGTTTCCCGGGTCAACCGGGAGGTATTGGGATGAACTTGAGGGAAGATAACCAAAGAATCTTTAAAATTCGTGTGCGCAAGAAGCGCCAACATGGTGGAAAGGTTCTTCGATTAGATTATAGCGTTTAACCTGCTGTTTCTATGATTTTTATGATTTGAGTAAGTATCTCAGGGCAGAACCACCTTGCATACATCGGCATAGCAGGGAGATTGCTCATGATTTTCCAATATCAGTCGTATTGACACATCTAACTGGACATCATGATCACATCTGCCGAGATGCTTACCTTCCATTCAGAGAAGTTTGAATGTGTTGATGGTTGGCACGTATGGCCGAGAATGGTGGGTGTTCGCCGAAAAGAAGATGTAAGCAAGAACGAGACCGTTCTGATCGGTCAGAACACTTAGTTCATTCCTGGCTTACCATTTTTATAAATGTCACAATCAATAGACTTCTTTTTCGGCTGAAATTACCTCGATATCGGTCGTACTTGTGTGCAAGACTTGCTTTTGAGATCTCATACCGTTGAAGTGGATCGAGGAAGATTATCTGATACGACCCATTCTTGGTGAGTTTGAGGTAGTACTGTTGTATCATCACTTGATATCACAGTTCGCTGATGTGTTGTACCGAGTGCAACCAGTTGTCAGGATGTTCAGCGGGATGTTGATGAACACCCTACGAAGATCACACGCTGGGATCAGTTGATGTATGGTTTCGTTGGGAGAAAGTGTTTCATTACGAGGTCATCCCAAAAGGATCTGTGAACCTCCGGTACACCCTGATTTGAGCCCTAATATTCACGGGATCTGCCATCTGATCCGTATCCGAGCTAGAATGATGAAACGGCTTCCCATTAGGTATTGCCATGCGGGGATGGGGCCGGGAGGGGGTGTCCCCTCCCATTAACGGTGTTTTGGGACAACCTTTACCATTATGAGCATCTTAAGATTGTTGTTCTGAAATATCGTGATTCGGGGCATTACCTGCATTATCTGATATCATTTTATACCTGTAAGACTATCTTTAAACCTACTATTAGACCGATTACGATAAGTAACAACAGAATAATTACAATAACCCTTACCTTGGTAATTACTTCATTTAGATCCGCGGTATCGATCGAGAGCCGTTCTGTCCAGACAGGCATTTCGGTGCAAATGTGTTGAAGTGCAGTGGTTATTTTTACAGTTTCTTTAGTAACGAAATAGTCTGCGTTATCATTGTGCAATGTAATCGCAAGTTCTCTCACCTGAAATACAACCTCTTCACTCAGCTCATGGTTTGTACCTTTAGCTCGCGACGACAACTGCAATGGTTGTGCATATTTCTTGAACTTTTCAACATTCCTAAGAATCTTATCTACTTTTGCTGAAACTACATTCGGGACATTATCGAACAAGTCATCAAAGTCTCTAGCATTTTTAACTACTTCAGCAAAAGTAGCTGAAAAGTAATGATGGGTCTTTTCTATTTCCTTAAAGTATTCTTTTAAATCATCTAGTCCCTCGTAAACATCCTCTGCAGATTGGCTTAAGACCCGCTCTACCTTAATTTCATATAAACTCATTACATCTTCAAGAATCACACCAAAATCTGATCCTGGCTTATCAATTTCTGATATAGCAATTGCGGTTATAAGAGAGACTAAATCGTGTACGGTTAATGATGATAATACGTTGGACAAGACATTTTTAGTATCAATTCTTAATGCAATAATTTCTTCAGCGATCACATTTGTTGATTCGATCGATGGAATTCCTGCAGCATTTCTGGAATCATTGATGTCTTTTAAAACGTCCTCTGCACGCAGTACCCGGTATGTCTGATCTAATTCTACAATGAGTTTTTGCAGTGTCGCCAATTGATCTGGTGTTGTTGGCCTTTGTTTTTCTGTGGCTGCAAGTATATACGTGTAATTTGATAAGTTGTTTAGAGAGCTACTTAATGAGACTGGACTTGCATGGGACGTAAGTGATTTGATTAATTCTTTAACTTTATCATCGGGAGTTCCTGGGAACCAACGCATCTCTGCAGTAAGACGTTTCTTTACATTGGTAAGCTGGGTGGCTGCTGCTTCACAAACATCAGCATCCCCCAACAGCCCCTGCTCTTCTGCTAGTTGAAGAACTGTCTGCCGCTTATCGTTCATTGAAACGCCAAGAATGAAAAACGGATTTTCCTCAATCCAACCCATATAATGATCCCTTTTTAAGTTACGATAACGGAAATATAAACGAGATAAATATTTATAGATGCCCAATTGCTATTTGCACAATCCCTCACGAGGCTCCTTCATCTCTATTGCTTTCTATCATCTAGAATCATCAGATAGAGTCACTTGAGTTTCACTCCCATATCACCTATTATAGTAAGTCACCTACCAACGTCTTGTGTGACTGATTTTTTGATTTTGGTTCCGATTTCAAGTTTATACCTGCTATGAATGCTTGGGTCGTAGGGGTTCTTTGTTGCAGGCATTACCGTGACGGGAAAATACATTTAATCTCAGTAGTGCAATCACTCCGAAGGACTCATGTCTTTTGGAGGAAGGAGTGCCTTATAGAGTGCTCTCCACGTAAATGCATATTGGAGTTCTCGCGGCCATATCTCATCTCTCCTATCTCGTTCAGTCTCGTCGATGACAATCCCAAGAACTGGTCCTGCGCCAAATATTAGCTAAGAGAGGGGTAATTCTTGCGTGAGGCCTCAGGGTCGGCATCCTCTTTGCCCACATACGGATGGTCGGGTGACTCAACACTCTCTCCGAGAGAACCTATGAATGCCCGTATTTTGGGCCGGTTGCTGATCGGGACTATAACACTGCGGAAAATATTCGCCGCGCAGGAGTGGAGCAGTCCCTTGAGCCATGGAAACTGCAGAGCAGTTTTCTGACAGGAAAATGCTTGGCATCTCCCGTGCTATGGAGGTGATATCGCTACGTCGTATTTCTGCGGCGTAGGTATTGTCCAGGATAACTGGGAAGTCCAGCACCGATGAGCGCGGGGTAGTTCACGTGTTCGGTATTCCTTTTCAGACCCTTCCTGTTTGTTTAGGGGCTGATTCCCCGGCGAATCGTTGGGGGGAAGGCAGTGAATCCTCGCATCCCTGTAATCGAGGCGGCATCAGCCTGAGTGCAAGGATTCCCAGAAAGCCAGCATTCTCTTAAGAAAATCCCCTGTTCCCTTCACCTGACGACGGAGATTCGTGATCTTCATGCCTCCTAAGCAGCAAAAAATTTCCACTATTGATGGAGCGAAATACATCATTAACATATTCCTGCCCATTGATGACTACATGGCGAGCAATATCAAAGGTGTGTCTCTTTCCATCTATGGCGATTACCTCGCCGTAGACGTAAAACTCTTCATCAATATCTCGGGCATCGAATGGAAAATAACCTCGGTTATACAACAAAAGCCTTCCACTGAATTCAAAGTACTCTTGGCCGTTGGCAATACTATGACGGGCACTATCTAAGATGCGTTCTCTCCCATTTATAGTGATTGCTTCATTCTGGACATAGAATTCGTTCTCGATCTGAATGGTATCAATATGGTGAGGAGACTGCGATTGTTGATACATAAGCTTGGCATCAATGGAGAACTGTTCAGCATATGCTGGCAATTCAACGAATACTTCTTGAAGTGCATTGTTCATTTTGAAAGCTTCTTTTATTAATTCGTAATCACGGTAATTGTTGTACATTGTAATAATATTAATACCTCTTAGATCAAAAGCAACCTTTGTACTCAACTCGTGATATGTGCCTTTAGCGCGTGACAACAGTTGCAATGGTTTTGCATATCTATCGAATTCTTTAACATCCCATATAATTTCATCTATTTTCGCCGAAACCGATTGTACATGCCTGTCAAATGCTTTAGCATTCCTGATATATTCTTTACCCGTCTTTGATAGAACTATATCCTGAGTTTTATCTATCCTCTCAAGACGTCTTTTCAAGCCATCGATGCTCCCATAGACATTTCGTGCAGTTTGGTTTAAGGTACGCTCTATCTTAATTTCGTATAAATTTATTACATCTTCAAGAATTATACCAAAATCTGATCCATGTTTGTCGATCTCAGATGTGGAAATTGTGGTTATAAGAGAGACTAGGTCACGCTCAGATAATGCTGATAAAACGTCAGATAAGATTCTTCTGGTATCTGTTCTTAACGCAATAATTTCTTCGTCGATTGCGCTTGCTGAATCAATCAATGGAATTCCTGCAGCACTTCTGGAATCATTTATATCTTTTAAAATGTCCTCCGCACACAGTACCTGGTATGTTTGATTTAATTCTACAATGAGTTTTTTCAGCGTCATCAATCGGTTTGATGTTATCGATCTTTGTTTTTCTGTGACCGCGAGGGTGTATATATAGTTAGATAAGGGATTTAGAGAAATTTTTGGTAAATTTGAACTCGTCTCAGATGTGAGTGAGTTAACCAAATCTTTGACTACATCATCGGGGGTTCCTGCGAACCAACGCATCTCTGCAGTAAGACGTTTCTTTACATTGGTTAGCTGAGTGGCTGCTGCTTCACAAACATCAGCATCCCCTAATAGACCTCGTTCTTCTGCCGATTGAAGAATCGCCTTTCAATTATCATTTATGCAACCGCCGAGAATGTAGAATGGATTATTTTCGATCCAGCCCATATCACACCAGCCATAAATAAGAATAATAAGAATTTATAAACTCAATATTTAACAGTACGCAATGATACGTTTTAGAACCTTGAGCCCCTTGTGCCTGTATGACCAGGCATGAACAGATCGCAATCATCAGGTACGTTTCCCTTGTCCGTTTTGAAGAAACGGATCAAGCCACCACAGAGAATTGCCCGAACTCGCCTCACACCTTCTGTTTAGGAGGCTGCGGTATAAGGGAATGAGCGTTGTTAACGCTATGGAGACAGTTAGGGTTCTCTAGTCAGACGAGCTACAACTGGTAGGAGCCTTGGAATACGGAAGGGTTCACTGGACTGATACTGATCTTCTATAGAGTTATGCACGAGATCATGGCAATACGCGCCCAATCTGAGGATCTCATGCCAGGAAGTTTACTTGCCCTATCTGCCATCATCCTCGCCCTCATCGGCCTCGCATATGCGGTCGTGACCGGACTCATCATGTCGGTGCCCGTCGCCGGCTGGATCGTCAACCTCTTCCTCGGGGTGGCGTACGGGATCTTCCACGCCCGCTA
>Ga0116194_1002299_pt1 | contig 10228 bp, 10 predicted proteins | sample AD_SCU001_MetaG_FD_89887 | JGI IMG/M metagenome (GOLD analysis project Ga0116194, IMG submission 89887) | Active sludge microbial communities of municipal wastewater-treating anaerobic digesters from China - AD_SCU001_MetaG | ecosystem: Engineered > Bioreactor > Anaerobic > Digestate | place...
GCTGTGACCAGAGGCATACCGCATGAAGATGGGGGCAGCATCTTCATACAGATCCCGGCCACCCCCCGGAATCTGTCCATGGATCGTCCGTGGACTGTCCACGGAGAGGTTTATCAAACCAGTGTGGCTGTTGGTTTGATGGCCTCTTAGAATTCCTTCGTCGTTAACGCCAGGTATAACTATGCCCGATGCCATACCGCAGACCATGGACAGAAACGCCATCGGCCTGCTGCTTCTCGCAGGCATTATAGCGCTCGGATGCATCGCCGCCGGATGCACCGGGACAGAAAAGGCCGCGCCTGCGGATTCCACCCCTCCTGCCGGAGAGGGGACCGCGAGTCCGGATGATGTTGCAGAGAGCATCAGCAACGTCACGGATGGGAACAACAGGTTCGCGCTCGATCTCTACAGGCAGATCTCAAGCGACCCGGCATACGCCGGCAGGAACATCTTCTTCTCCCCCTACAGCATCTCTTCGGCGCTCGCGATCACCTACGAGGGTGCCCGCGGCACAACCGCAGACGAGATCAGGTCGGTGCTCAGCCTCCCCGCCGACGATGCCGTCCGGCGGCAGGGGTTTGCCGCGCTCAACGCCGCCCTGAACCGGGGCAGCGATAACTACACCCTCCACATTGCAAACGCCCTCTGGGCAGAGGAGACCTATCGGTTCCTCCCGGACTACATCGAGGCGGCGGAACGCTGGTATGGGGCAAACGTCACGAACCTGGACTTCGTGAGCGACGCCGAAGATTCGCGGGAGACGATCAACCGGTGGGTGGAGGAGAAGACCGAAGATAGGATACGCGACCTGCTCCCGCCGGGTTCGATCGACTCGATTACCCGTCTAGTGATCACAAACGCGATCTACTTCAAGGGAGACTGGGTCAGAGAGTTCAACCCGGATGAGACAACTGATGAAGAGTTCCGGGTTTCGCCTGAGAAGACTGTGACCGTCCCGATGATGCACAGGACTGATGAGGAGGCCATCTATCCCTACACCGAGACCGATACCCTCCAGGTGCTCGAGATGCCCTACGCGCACGGGAACGAAACCGGGATATCCATGATCGTCCTCCTCCCGAAGGACGGCAACCTGACGGCATTAGAGGAAACTCTTGACGCTGATACGATTGCAGAACTCCGGAATTCGCTGGTCGAGCAGCGGGTGAGGGTTGTCTTCCCAAAGTTCAGGCTTGAGACCGGCTACACCCTGAGCCAGATTCTCGCGGATATGGGTATGCCAGCAGTCTTTTCCGCTGATGCCGACCTCTCGGGGATGGACGGCACAGATATGCTCTTCGTCAATGAGGTCTATCACAAAGCCTTCGTCGATGTGAACGAGGAGGGCACCGAGGCCGCGGCCGCGACCGGTGTGGTCGTGAGCCTCAAGGGTGCACCCGGCGGCGACACCACACCCGTATTCCGGGCGGATCACCCGTTCGTCTTCCTGATCGTCGATAAGGATAACGGCACGATCCTCTTTGCGGGCCGGGTCGTGAACCCGGAGGATCAGTAGTAAGGGCGGGAAAGTATGGCCAACCTGGCTATAACGTCCACTTTTTCCATGAAGAGAAGGCAGCGCCAGGGTTTTGGGAAGGGAAATGACGTGTGAAAGCATATCCGGGAGAGGCGGCGGTTTCCGGACGCCTCTGGCTCACGCCGCCTCTTCCAGCCGCTCGACGACCGTCTTCTGGAGGTAGCCGATGATCGGCATATCCGAGCCTATCACCGCGTGCCGGCCGGAACCGGCGGTGGCAATGATCAGGAAGTCCCGGCCGTCGACCAGGATCGTGCACTCGTCCTGCCTTAAGTCAATCAGGGGGTCGTTCACCGGCGGCGTATCCAGAAGATCGATCACAGCCCCCCTGGCCTCGTAGATCGGGAGTTTGATCTCTGAGTAGTCCTCCTTTCCGCGTACAACGACATACAGATCGATCTTCTTCTCAAGCGGTTTGATGGCCGCATAGTGTCTGCGGAGGAATTCCGGATTGTAACAGAGGATCACCATGCTCTTCTTCACCCGGCGAAATAGCGCTGATATATGGTTCTCGATCGCCCAGTCGCTCCGGAGGATGAAGAACGAGTCCGGAGGGAGACGCGGTTTGACCGAGAGTCTCTTCAGCGCCTCGCGGGTCAGATCGAGGCTGCGGATCTGATCATCCTTGAGCCGGTCAAAGACCAGATCGATATCGAGAACGTAGTAGGATGTGGGAGACCCCTCTTCAACCCCGATAAACCCCCGGCGCGCAAGGTCGTTTAAGATCTCGTAGATCCGCCCCCGTGGGACGCCGCTGATCTCGTGGAGGTCCCGTGCGGTCGCTTTCTGAAGTCCGACAAGCGTGGAATAGACGCGTGCCTCGTATTCGTTCATCCCGAGCGCACGCAGCGCCGCGACAACCTCAGCGGTCATTGCACCTCTGTTGGGTTGCAACACACTTATGAGTTGCGAAGAGAGACCACGTACACCGCCAGGAGGGTCGATCTCTCCCCGCCAGAGCATCTTTGATCGGGCAGCCGTCAGCACGCCCGGGATAAACCCTCCTTTCGCGAGGCTGGCTGCCCGGCAGGCGATGGATGACATATAACAGAGCGCAGGAACAGACAGTATATCAGATCTAACTCCCCGGCCGTACCACGCTTCGAGAAACCAGGTGATCCACCCATCGACAAGATCCCGTGTCACAACCCGCGGCAGGGGCGGCGGCAATGCGCGCGTCTGAAACCGCAGCCCGAACCGATGCTCATTCCGGATTTCTGTTCCCCATATGGCCTACCAGTAAACCCCTCAACTCCCACAGCAGTCCCTTTGCACTTGATCGGTTCCTATTCGGGGTTGCAGCAGGTTCATATCCCGTCCCCCGAAAACATTACCTCCAGCTGATGAACCATTTATGAGAGGAGAGACGTGAACTGCGCAACCACCTGCAACACAGGACTCAACCGTGGTTCCAGGGAACCACCCTGCAGAGACCCGGTCCACCGTGAGGTGTCCTGCAGCGAACCGCATATTGAGGAGACTGACCAGGTCTGGTTTGAAGCCGGATTTCTCCCGCCAGAGGAGCATCGGTTAGCCGTGGCCCTGCTCCACCACCTTGCCATGGACGAAGACCCCGCCACCCCCCTGCTCTCATCCATACTGAGCGGAATGGCAGGGGCCCCGGAATTTGATCGGGGTTACCGGATCTTTGATCGGTCGAAACTCCACCGCATCGCATCAGAATACGGGATCAAACAAGACGGGATGAGCGAGACCGCGGTCGCCCATGCGGTGACCCTTGCGATCATAAATGAATACCGCGAGGAGATGGAAGGGGACCGCAGATGAAGAACCCTTACGAATGGCTTGCCAGTGCCATCAACAACCGTACCTGGACGGTTGCAGGGGTCGCTGCAGCCGTCTTTATCCTGGCGCTCCTGGGCCTCTCGATGGTCTCGATGGAGACAGGTGAGGATACCTATCTTGACAAGACCACGCCACGCGGAGCGCTCCTGGATCACTACATGGAGACCTACGGGTCTGACGCGATCATGCTCCTCTACGAGGCAGACAACGTCAGAGACCCCGAGATCCTCAGGTATATAGACAACCTCCAGGAAGACCTCAGGGGCGAGCGGTATGTCGAGAGCGTCTCCGGCGTTGTCGACGCCCTGAAACAGGCAAACGGTGGCATCCTGCCATCTTCAAAAGCAGAGATCGACGCGATCATTGCACAGGTTCCCGCTGAAACGGTCGAGCAGATGATGCCCTCAGGGCTCATGACGATCGGGGTCATCAACCTTGAACCCGGTGTCGGCCTGGATACACAGAAACAGGTCCTCGGAAACGTCAGGTCGACCATAGCCATCTCAAACCCCCCGCCAGGCCTTACCGTCACGGTCACCGGCAACCCGGCATTCGCCCAGGATATGATGGAAGATATGGGGACCGAGACGGGCACGCTGATCCTTGTGGCCATGGTTCTGATGGTCGTTGCTGTGGGGCTCCTCTTCTCGCACGTCCGATACAGTCTCCTCCCCGTCGCGATCGTGGCCATCGGCCTGATCTCAACCTTCGGGTTGATGGGGCTATTCGGCATCCCGATCAGCATGGTGGTTGTCGGATCGTTCCCGGTGCTCATAGGGATCGGGATAGACTATGGCGTCCAGTTCCACGCACGGTTCGATGACGAGGTCCGACAGAAGACGATCCCGGAGGCCGTATGGGCCACCGTCACCCAGATGGGACCCTCTGTCCTGATCGCAATGTCGGCAACGGCGCTAGGGTTCATCGCGATGTTCTTTGCCCCTGTCCCGATGGTGGCCGATTTCGGGATTGTCTGCACCATCGGGATCGCCTCCTGCTACATTGCGGCGCTCGTCATCGTCCCTATCTTTGCGATCGTCACCCGCTACCAGCCAAAGAATGGGAAGCCAACCACGGGAGACGCCACCTCACAGCCATCGAAAGGGGCCCTCATGGAGCGGTATGACCGCTTCCTCGGCCGTCTGGCCTACACCGTCGCAAAACATCCACTTCCAGTAATCATGCTGTTTGCGGTGGTTGCAGCGGGAGGGTTCTACCTTGACCAGAGCGTCCCTGTCAGTGCGGATGAGAAGACCTTCGTCCCGGACGACATGCCCGCTCTCCTCTCCCTCGAGAAGCTCATCAGGGTGATGGGATCGACGACCACCATCCCTGTCGTTGTGAGCGCAGATGACGTCCTCTCGCCTGACACTCTCGCCTGGATCGATCGGTTCGGGATATACGAGCAGGAGCACAACGACAAGATCACAGGGGTGACCAGCGTGGCCACCCTGGTCAGGGACTACAACGGTGGTGTGCTCCCCTCGACAGAGAGGGAAGTCGACACGGTCGTTGCCCGGATCCCGGAGTCGACCCTGAGCCGCTACCTCAATGGGAACATGGAGGCGGTGCTCGAGTTCTCGACGGTCGAGATGGAGATGAGCGTCGCCCGTGACCTTGTCAAGAGGATGCAGGATGATGTTGCGTGGAGCAACCCGCCGGCCGGCGTGACGGTGAAGATCACCGGCAGCCTTGAGATGTTTGCGGCCGTAATGGACGATATCAGCGAGTCACGCGTGTATATGACAGTGATCGGGTTTGCCTTCATCCTTATCTTCCTGATCCTGGTCTACCGGAAATTCAATGCCATCTCACCGATCATCCCGATCGTCTTCATTGTGGGCTGGAACGGCGGGATCATGTACATGCTCGGCCTGGATTACACCCCGCTGACCGCCGTCCTTGGGTCGATGACGATAGGCGTTGCATCAGAGTACACTGTCCTGATAATGGAGCGTTGCGAGGAGGAACTTGCCCGTGGCACGCCATTCCTCGAGGCTATCCAGACAGCCGTCCAGAAGATAGGGACGGCAATCACTGTCTCGGGGCTGACAACGGTCTTCGGGTTCGCCGCACTCATCGTCTCAAACTTCAACATCATCAGCAACTTCGGGATCGTGACCGTCCTCTCGGTGGCATTCTCGCTCCTGGGCGCGATCGTGGTGATGCCGGCTATCCTGGCATTGATGTACCGCTTCACCGGGCGTTCCCGCACCCCGAGCAGGATCGCCGCCCCCGAGTGAGTCGGAAAAAATCACCTCACTTTCTTTTATCAGCGCCTCTGAACCCAGGCAGGTCGGAGACGGCAACGAGTCTCCCTGCGATGAAGCCCGGGAGACCGTCTCGCCGGGAGGCTGCTAAAGCCCACCATACTTCTGCACGTGCTCCCTGGCCCGGATGTGACGCGGGTCTTCACCGGCAGCAGCGCTGCGACCGTAGTGCCGGCGGTCCTCTCCCACCGGGCAGACCCTGATGCAGATCCCGCAGGGGGAGATGTGGCGGCGGCTGAGTCGGGCGCTGTTTGCAGCACAGGCCGCGCTGTCGGTCAGACCGTCGGGGTAGTCCAGTTCATCGAGCGCACCCACGGGACAGGAGTGGACGCAGAGCATGCAATGGGTGCAGAGGTTTTCTGGAAACAGCGGATCGGCCGGGATCTCAGCTGTGGTGATGACGGAGGCAAACCGGACACGCGGGCCGTATTCCGGCGTGAGGATGGTGTTGTTCACGCCGAAAGTTCCAAGCCCGGCGAGAAAGGCGGCGTGGCGGTGTGAGAAGAATGCTACGGGGTTCTTCAGGAGCACCTCGATGCTTCCGTAACCGTCCCGCGGGACGAAGACCGAGGGGTGGCCACGGTCGTTGAGAAAGGAAGCAAGCCGGTAGGTGTACTGATCAAGCAGGGTGTTTACGGTTCTATAGAGTTCGTGGTAGTAGATCGAGGGCGCGGTCTCGATCACCGGGAGGTGGATCGGCAGGCCGATCACGATCACCGAGCGCGCCCCGGGAAAGATCGACTGGGGGTAGAAGTCTTCCGGCATCCATGGGAGGAACGGCGGGTTCTCCCATCGCTCCGTGTTCGCGACCCCGACAAGGGGGATCTCCATCTTCCGGCACTGCTCGATGACGGCAGCCTTGAGGTCGTCGTTCATGGCTATCGAACACATATCTCCGGCCGCGGAAAAAGGTTCATCATCCACCGGCAACCGGCGGGAAGAGGGCAACCTCGTCCCCATCCGCAAGGGTGAGAGACCCGATATCGTTCCTGTTTGCCCGCTTTCCGTTCAGCATCAGTATGATATGCGGCCGGAGTATCCCGGTCTCATCAAAGACCGCAGCGGCCTCGTCAGCGGCACGTTCCCTGAGGACGGCAAGAACCGCTTCCATCTGCGCCCCATCCGGGAGATCGATCGAGAACTCGCCCCCCAGGATCTCCCTGAACCTGGCAAAAGCCTTCACCCTGACCCTCATATCCTCACCCCGCTGCCGCAGAGAGAGGCGGGCGGCCGCGACCTTCTAAACATATAATTTCACCGCACCACGACCACGCACAAAGGTATTTCTCCCCCGGGAACAGAGTTAACAATTGTTAATGCCATGTAGAGTAGTACTCTCTAACAATTAAGAGTTGTGGTATCATGAAACTTCCCTGCCAGTCGATTGTATGGAACGTTCTACCTGCAATCCGTGCCGCAATCGCGGAAGAGTTGATTGCCCTCGGTGTTTCCCAGCTGGAGGCCGCCCGCCTCCTGGAGATGACGCCCCCGGCAATCTCCCAGTACCGCACCGGTAAACGGGGTTACCGGATCGTCTTTGAGGGGGATGCGAGAGGCCCGGTAAGCCAGCTTGCCCGGGACCTCAAGGACGGCCGGGTTGAAGACCTTGCATCCCGCATCTGTGAGATCTGCATACAGATCCGCGGAGAGAACCTGCTCGAGGGCTCGTGTGGCACGGATGCATGAGGGGGAGTGTGCCGATGGAGGCTGAGTGCAGCAGGGAGATGATCATCGAGACCCTGAAGAAGCACGAACGTCTGCTGATCGCCTTCTCCGGCGGCGTCGACAGCTCTCTTCTTGCCGCACTGGCCGTCCAGGCTCTGGGTCGGGAGCGCGTCCGCTGTGCTCTCCTGGATTCGCCGCTCATCCCCAGGCGGGATGTCGAAGAGGCGAAAGAGACAGCCGCGGAACTCGGGCTTCCCCTGGAAGTTGTGGCGTTCCCCATCCTTGCAGACTCCGCCTTCCGGGAAAACCGGGCTGACCGCTGTTACACCTGCAAGAAAGCGGCATTCCGGCTGCTCAAAGAGGTTGCCAGACGGGAAGGGATCGAGACGATCACAGACGGGACGAACCTCTCTGACCTTGGCGAGTACCGGCCGGGGCTTGCCGCCAGCGATGAGGAGGGGGTCTGCCACCCCCTTGCCGAGGCTGGCGCAACCAAAGACGATATACGGAGGATCGCTCGCGAGTGCGGTCTCCCCTGCTGGAACAGACCGGCGGCAGCCTGTCTAGCCACCCGCATCCCCTATGGAAGTGAGATAACAGAAGAGGTGCTATCCATGGTTGAGGCGGCCGAGGACGCGCTCTGCGACCGTGGTTTCTCGGGGGTCAGGGTCAGGGTGCACGGCAGCCTTGCCAGGATCGAGGTGCCGGTGGATGAGATGGCACGGCTATTTGAGATGCGCCGCGATATAGCGGCGGAGTTTCACCGGATGGGGTTTGTCTACGTCACCCTTGACCTCGCCGGCTACCGCAGCGGGAGCATGGATGAGGCAAATGAACATCTGCACCGGCCCTGAACGCATCCAGGGCGCACCTGTTACGCCTGATCTTCCAGGCAGATAAGATTCATATCCGGGGCCGCCAACCCACCATCGATCCGCCATGCCCTGCGCGATCGTGACAGGTGACGTCTTCTCAGGCCACGGCGACCCCGGCCATCCCGAGTCGCAGGCACGCCTCGATGCCGCACTGACCGGTGTGCCGGCGGGAACAGACCGCATCACGCCGGTGAGAGCGACACCCGGCGACCTGGCCCTGGTGCACACAGAGCGGCATATCGAGACCATACGGCACCTCTGCCGCGATCTCCCGCCCGGCCGCGCCTTCTACCTCGACCCGGACACCTACATCACCGCCGGGTCGTTCGACGCCGCCCTGTACGCGGCCGGGGGTGCGTGGCAGGCGGTGGAACGGGCGCTCGAGGGTGAGCACTGTTTTGCTTTAGTCCGACCACCGGGGCATCACGCCACACCGGATCGAGCAATGGGGTTCTGCATCTTCAACAACGTCGCTATCGCCGTGGAAAAGGCGCTCCGCGAGGTCGAGCGGGTTGCTATAGTGGACTGGGATGTGCACCACGGGAACGGGACGCAGGCGGCGTTTTACACCACGGATCGGGTTTTATACTGTTCGGTTCACCAGGCAGGGATCTTTCCCGGAACGGGGTGGCCGGAAGAACGGGGCGCCGGCCGGGGTGCCGGGTATAACATCAACCTGCCGGTTGTGGCAGGTTCAACCGGCGCCGACTACGCCCTCGTATTCCGGAGGGTATTTGCCCCGGCACTTGCAAGGTTCGAACCGGACGCTCTGGTGGTCTCGGCAGGACAGGACGCGCTCTTTGATGACCCGCTCGCGTCGCTGCTCCTCCGGCCAGAAGACTTCGGGGCGCTGACCGCGATGCTTCTTGAGGTATACGATGGGGCGCTCGCCCTCGTGCTCGAGGGCGGCTACAGCGTCTCGCACCCGGCGGCAATAGAGGCGATCATCGCCGCTCTCGATGGGGCACGCTTCAACCCGGGGCCGGGTGAGCCAAAGGAGACCACCCGGCAACTTGTTGAGGCATACACCTATGCCGGGCACGCCGTTCCATGAGGAGGGGGAGAACAGGGTTTACCGCCTCCGCCCGGCCCCGATGCATCTCCTCTTCTGAGGGGGCGGCAGCAGAACAGACTGGCTCTCGCGCGGCGGGGACCGGGGGGCACGGGTAGATGCGGTGGAGCGCCCGGCGGTCAGCCCGCGGTCTTGAGACCCGATTCGAGGCCAACATCCCCTGGCTGTGGCCGGGCCTGATAATCGTTGCAATGGGCGGCACGCTCGGGAAAACGGGCATCGATGCGTGAACTCTCTCTCCGGGCAGGGCAGATTACACCGGGATCTGCTGCATGGGGGGGGCTGCGGTCGTCGGGTATTTGGCCGTGCTGATCTTATAGTATGGGTATGCACGATGCTGCACCACCAGGGGCGTTTGAGTTCTACCTTGGCGGGAGCGCCGGCCCCTCCCTCTATGTCAGACTCGTTGGCGGCCGGCTCCTCTACGAATGGGCAGCCAACGGCAGTTATTCAGGAGCGGTTATGGAGGCAGCGCCCACCCCGGAGGAATGGGCGCGGTTCCGGGAGACCGCCGACCGCCTGGGTGTCAGGGAGTGGGAGCCGCAGTACCTCTCCGCCCACTCCTGCTGCGACGTCACCTACTGGTACCTCAAGATGGAGTTAGACGGGCAAAAGATCGTCGTGCAGGGCTCAGACGCGTACCCGGCCTCAACCGGACCCAACGTCTCAAAGGAGTTCAGGGAGTTTTTTCGGGCGGTGAAAAATCTGGTCGGGCTGGAGCCGTGAGCGTTTCATAGGGTGAGACGCCCCAGGTAATCGAGGCTTTGCTCGAACTTTTGAAACGAGACCGGTTCGACAACTTTCGTGGCGCCCGCCGGGATGGCCGCCAGCACGCGACGAAAATTGATGTTCCCCTCACCGCATGCCAGGTGGTCATCCCGGTTGCCGCAGTTGTCGTGCAGGTGAACGTGGATCGCTCCCCCCAGTTCCAGGAATGTTTCCAGGTTGCCGTTTGCGTGGGCGTGGCCCACATCGAGGGCAAAACCCAGTCCGGTATCGGCAA
>Ga0116194_1002301_pt1 | contig 10219 bp, 10 predicted proteins | sample AD_SCU001_MetaG_FD_89887 | JGI IMG/M metagenome (GOLD analysis project Ga0116194, IMG submission 89887) | Active sludge microbial communities of municipal wastewater-treating anaerobic digesters from China - AD_SCU001_MetaG | ecosystem: Engineered > Bioreactor > Anaerobic > Digestate | place...
CCGCTTGATTCACTGCTCGACGCAATCGGCATGGGCATCGGCTTCACCATCGCCCTTTCCTGCCTCGCGTTTTTCCGTGAGCTGCTTGGCGAAGGCAAACTTTATGGCTTTCCGATTCCGTTCTTCAAGGCTGACCCGGCCCTGATCATGATCATGGCCCCCGGCGGCTTCGTGGTTTTCGGCCTGCTGATCGCCCTTAAACGCTTTATGGAAGCGAAAGGAGCCACTAAATGAGCGCCAGTATCATCAGCATTTTCATCGTTGCAATTTTTATCGAGAACTTCGTTCTCAACCAGATTCTCGGTCTCTGCCCATTCATCGGTGTTTCAAACAAAATCGACTCAGCCGTTGGCATGGGCTTTGCTGTTACCTTTGTCATGGTCATGGCCGGGGTCGCAACCTGGGCAACTCAGGCCTTTCTGTTGATACCGCTACAGCTTGAATACCTGCAGACTATCTCTTTCATTCTGATCATTGCCTCTCTCGTTCAGTTCGTAGAAATGGTAATACGCAAAACCGCTCCGGCTCTATATCAGTCGCTGGGCGTTTTTCTGCCGCTGATCACCACCAACTGTGCGGTTCTTGGGGTCGCTCTTCTCAACATCAAGAAAAACTACGGTCTTGTCGAAAGCGCTGTTAACTCGTTCGGCGGCGGGCTCGGTTTCTTCTTTGCCCTGATCATCATGGCCGGCATCAGAGAACGCCTCGACGTTTCAGAAATACCTGAAGCGATGCGCGGCGCCCCGATCGCCTTCGTCACTGCCGGCCTGCTGGCAACTGCCTTCATGGGCTTTTCCGGCCTGGTATAAAGGACTCACCCATGCTTACTCAGATCATATCAGCTGTTCTCGTTCTTGGTGTGCTCGGCTTCATTTTCGGAGCCATCCTCTCTTATGCCTCGGTTAAATTCGAAGTCAAGATCGACCCCCAGATCGAAAAGACCCTAGAACTTCTGCCCGGAGCCAACTGTGGCGGCTGCGGTTTCCCAGGCTGTGCCGCCATGGCCGAAGCCATCGTCACCAAAGGCGTGCCGGTGAGCACCTGTCCGGTTATCTCATCTCTGAACCGCATCAAAATTGAAGAACTCGTGGGCTTGCGCAAACCCGGCGAAGAAGTTAAGAAGCCAGTCGTTAAAGCTGCTCTAATTAAATGCAATGGCCTCGACACCGCCGAATACAAAAAATTCGAATACATGGGCGTTCCGAACTGCCAGGCTGCCGTACTCCTGCAGAACGGCCCATGGCTCTGCCCGCACCGCTGTATGGGTCTCGGCTCATGCGTCGCCGCCTGCCCTTTTGATGCCATAAAAATCGGACCGCAGCATCTACCGATCGTCGACGAAGACAAATGCACCGCCTGTGGTCGCTGTGTTCTTGCCTGCCCGAAGCAGATTATCGAACTTGTCGACAAGGAAAAATTCGTTCACGTCAAATGCAACTCTGTGGAAAGGGGTGCCGATACCCGCAAAGTCTGCAAAGTCGGCTGCATCGGCTGCGGTCTGTGCGTCAAGGTCTGCGCCTACGATGCCATCAAGGTTGACAACAATCTTGCTCACATCGAATATGAAAAATGTGTCGGTTGTGGCGCCTGTGTCGCCAAATGCCCGCAAAAAACAATCATCATGGAAGACAAGCCCCAGTTCAAGGGTCGCGTCGCTCTGATCGACCAGGATGCCTGCATTGGCTGCACCATCTGCCACAAAGTATGCAAGTTCTCTGCTGTAAATGGCGGAACCCCGAAGGAAAAGCATTCGATCATCTCCGAAAAATGCGTCGGTTGTGGTCTTTGCGCTGAAAAATGTCCGAAAAAATGCATCAGCATGGTCGATAAAGCCTGACCGGAAAATAAATGCAACATCTTCTGTATTATTTTGCCGCCTGTTTTCTGATCGGCAGTCTGCCAATCGGCGAAGCCGTAGCACGCCTCAAAACCGGAAAAACCCTGCTGCTGCCAGGAAGCCGTAATACCCGTCCACCCGGCGAGATGTTCGACACACTCGGAATCCCGACCGGCATTCTGATCTGTCTGCTCGATGGTTTCAAGGGCTTTATCACGGTTTTCCCGCTGGCAATCTATTTTCTTGGCGAAAATCCTTATCAATACTGGTGGCCGGTCAGCCTTGGCGGCTTTCTGACTGTATTCGGCCATTGCAACAGTCTGTTTCTCGGCTTCAAGGGTGGGCGCGGTCTCGCACCAACCTTCGGCGTCATGATCACCCTGCTGCCGGTACCTGCGGTTTTTGCCTCGCTGCTTGGTTTCTGGCTGGCCTTCTGGGGTCTGTCAAGCAAACCGGGGGCACTGAGTGCCGCCGGAGCCATGCCACTGCTTTCTATTGCCTGGGTTCTGGCGATCCGGCCAGATGAAATCAACTATTTGTATGTGGTTGCCACCATGTCAATCTGGACAATGTGGGAACACCGTGATGAGCTGCTCAGCTATATGGGCATCCGCCCGACGAACGTTCCTGCTGCCCCTCTGCCGCAGGCGACAGCGCATGAAAGCCCAGAATCAGTAGCCAACAACGAAACTCAGGGATTGTAAGTTACTTCGAGGCGATCGCTCGCCATTTTGATGGCGAACTTCGACGGGTCGGCATCCCTCAGAAAGGTTTCGAGAAAAAATTCGCGGGCCCCGGGCGCTACGGTTTTATAGGGGTGCCGCGGCTCAATGAGAAACCCGCCAACTTTGCGTTGTTTGTCAAAATAGATCGTCACCAGATATACCGACATCGTCAGCCGGCTATATTTGCCAAAGGCATACGAATGATTCTTGGCACCCTGGTATTTCAGCATGTCCTCGACCTGCTTGACCGGCAGACCGAAAAGTCCGACCGGCTTGTCGGTTTCAGGCGCCTTCATATGGTTATCCATATAAGGATCATAATTCGGAACGTATGGCCCTGAAGCCTGTTGAACTGTCGTTCCAGCTTCTTTGCCGGTTGTCTTGACGGTTTCACCTGAATCAGTGGTTTTATTAGAAGTCTGAGTGGTTTTACTCTCAGCTGTGGTTGTTTTTACAGATTTGTCCATCGGGGTGCCGTAAAGTTGCATCGACTGTGCCAGAAGGTCTGTTTTTGCAAAGCCCAGAAACAAAACAAGAAGAAGTTTAAAGGTTTTTCTTTTCATACAAACAGGTTACAATATTTTCGCATGACTTATCCATAACATCGAATACCAGGAATATTTTTATGAGCCTTCAGGGAAAAGTAACCGCAGTAGAAGAACTTACCGTAACCGTAGAAGTAGTTCCAAAGGCTGAATGTAAAGGCTGCCACGCATGTTCAGGGCTGACCGGCGATGGAAAACCCGGCATGAAAGCAATCAAGGCCATCAAAGGCAGTTTTTTCGTCAAACCCGGTGATGAGGTGGTTCTCGACCTTAATCCTGGCGAAGGCAGTATTGCAGCCCTGCTGGTTTTCGGTTTTCCGATGGCGGCTTTTTTTGCCGGACTGTTTCTGGCACCGACTCTCAGCGGATATCTGGGCTACGGCCTGAGCGATTCATTCAGAGTAATCTGCGGGTTTTTAGGGATGGGTGCAGCTTTCGCTCTTCTGGCCATATTTTCAAGATCAAAACATGCCAGCCGCCTGACCATGAAAGTCGTTAAAATCGTCGACCCGGCAGAAGCCACTGCAAAAAAAACCTGCCCAGTCAGTTCAGAGCAGGCACAGTAAAACGCCTGTAAAACATGGCTGGCCCATTCCTGCGTCACCTTTCAGAAAAAAACCGGCAATGGCGCAATGCGCATTATTGATTCCTGTAAAATTAAAATCTGGTTAACCGGTTCGACGGCCCGGTCTATCAGTCGGGTTGCTTTTTTGCAAGACAGGAGGTCTGCGATACTCGTCAGCATCAGGATAGATGCTGACGGGTGCTCCAGCTTAATTTTGTTATTAAGTTTTCGCTCAGCAGAACCGCTCTATCCTGCGCGGTTCTGCATAAGCACATCCTGTGCAAAACAAGCTTACGAAAAAGGCCATGGCGCGCACATTCCTGTTGCGCCATGCCATAACCGCCATCCTGGCGTAACAATCCCGACTTCTCCCCGTGCCTTATCCTACCCAAAAACCGGCTTTATTTATGCAACTATCAATAAAAAAACAAAACGGGTTAAAAAAAAGTTCCCCGGTTTAAAATGCCGGGGACAAAGTGAGAGGATCTTTTGAGAGGATACTTGAGTCATCGGGGAGATGACAAAATTATAAAAAGCTTTCCGGGTCATGCGGCGACCGTTCTTCGATTATGCTGCGGTTTTAGGAGGGATCAGGTGTGTTGAGCTGATGTGGAAAGAGGATTATTAGTGCTGTAGCATAGAGTGTGACCATGTAGCAGCCGTGCATTAACTGTGGAGTAACAAAGTACGGTAATACTTTAGACGACCCGGAAAACGCTTTTTCGATTTTCAAAGAACTTATACTTTTATATGAGCAATATCCGTGCCAACTTTTTTGAAACAGCCTGGAATTTTTATATTTTTCACCAACAAATCGAGCACTCACCTCACAAATTCTGCATCTGAAGCGGCATACAGATCTATTAAACTATTTTTTTCAGAAGTTCAGATAATTGAAAAATTTGCCCGGCAGAAACTGACATCTGGCAATTCGGTTCACCCATGCCATTCGTCACATAGAAATCCGGGCGTCCCCTTCAGGGTTGTCTCCAGGGTCGAATCCATTGCCCCAGACGCTTGTTCGAGACATTTCCGTCAGCCAGAATGACGATAACCCGACAATTCAAATGCAACAATAACTGGTGCGCAGATAACTGGCCTGGCCATTGCTGACAGCCATCCTGAGCGACTTTCACCAGCATTCTCTTTTGATCTGACACAAGGGTTAAAATATCACACTGCCTGCCTTAAACCCGAAACCGACCGGCATGTGTTTAAAAAACCTGTTCTGTTATAGCCACATTTGCCGCAAAATAAAAACCACTCCCACAAAAAGCCCAAAAGCCTCATCAATAGTAATATTTTCAATCATAAACAGGCAATTCTACATTTGCTGTTATTTTTGTACGGTGGGGTTAATTTTTCCCACATGTGAATTTTTTTCACACCCCTTAGAACCCTGAATTATTCTTAATACTCACCCCTCAATTTGCCGTTGTTAAGGCAAAAAATGCTTCCAGACCCACACCTTTTTGTGTTTTTTTTCACAATAATAAATAACCGTGCTTTTTTTTCACCTTTTCCCGAATCAGGGCCTCGCAAAACTTTGGCGATTGCGGTATTATCAGATTCATGAAAAACATTGTTCTTACCGCCCTGAATACCCGCCACACCCACAGTGCCCTCGGCCTGGCTTATATCAAATCGTTCTGGGAAAAAGACCCCGCGCATCAGCCCTTGAATCTGATCGAATTCGACCTCAATCAGACCAATGAGGGCATAATCGCCGACCTGATTCTATTGAAACCGGATATTCTGGCTTTCTCGGTCTACATCTGGTCGTTGCCGCGAACTCTGGCGGTAGCAGGCGCCATAAAGGCAGCCTTCCCCGATTGTCTGATCATTTTTGGCGGTCCCGAGGTCTCTTTCAATTCAGAGGCAGTCATGGCAGGTTGCCCCGCAATCGACTTCATTGTCAGAGGTGAGGGTGAGATCACTTTTTCTGAGCTGCTCGAAACTTTGTTGGCAGGGCAACCCACCGATACAATTGCCGGCGTTACCAGGCGCTGCGCTTCCGAAATCATCAGAAATTCCGATCGGCCATTTATCAAAACTCTTGATGAGATACCCTCGCCTTTCCGGTCTGGTATCTACAAAGGTGTCCACAGCTTTACCTACTACGAAGCTTCGCGTGGCTGCCCGTCACGCTGCACCTACTGCCTGAGTTCGGTTCTTGGGCCGGTGCGCAACCATTCAATCGAACGGGTCAAAGCTGACCTCGACTGGTTTTTCAATTCTGACTACCGCCAGGTGCGCTTTGCTGACAGAACTTTCAACTTTGACCGCGAGCGCGCCCGCGAAATTATCACCTACATCAAGGCTAACAATCACCGTAACATCAATTTCCACTTCGAAATTCAGGCTGATTTTCTCAGTGAAGATATCATCGACCTTCTTTCTGACGCCCCCGACGGCATGTTCCACCTCGAGATCGGCATTCAGTCTACTAACCCGGACGCTCTCAAAGCCGTAAACCGCCGTTTCAACCTTGAAATCCTGCGCGACCGTATCGGTCAATTGAAAAAACGCACAAAATGCCATCTGCATCTCGACATTCTCGGCGCCCTGCCCTGCGATACTCTGCGGCATTTTTATCAGAGCCTCGACGACGTCTGGAACCTGTCACCGCACAGCATTCAGATCAGTCTGGTCAAGGTATTGCGCGGCACGCCGCTCGAAAACCAGCTCAAAGAAGGCCGGCTGGCCGCGATGAGTGAGCCCCCTTATACGGTTTTGCGCACCAGATGGTTGTCACCTGATGAGGCAATCAGAATTCAGGATGTCGGCAAGCTGGTCGAGGGCATGCACAATTGCGAAAGGTTCCCGGCAGCGCTGACCTTTATGGTTCTACACCTTTTCAAGGGCTCTGCCGCCTCCATGTATGACGCGATGGCCGTTTACTGGCGCCAGAAAAAGCTGCAGTTCTTCAATTTCAGTCCGGAAAACATGGCGCGCCAGCTGCTTGCTTTTGCCGGTGCCGGCACCCCAGACCGGTCACTGCTGGCCCGCTGCCGCTCTTTGATCGAGCACGAACTGCGCCTGACGCAGAAAATTCCGGCCGGCGAAACCTTTGCCGGGCCTGATTTCGAGCCAAGATTAAAAAAACACCCGTTCAGAGTCACGCAAGGCATACGGGTTTTCTGGTATGAATTCGACCCGGTCGCAATGGCCGCAGACCCCGCCAATGTGGATTCCGGCGCAATCTTGCCGTTTGTTCCGGTGGTTTACCGTTTTGAGCGTGATCTCTCGGCCACACCGTCGATTGAGATTCTCGACTTCGACCTGGCGTTGCGCTTTGCGCTTGCTGCCGTGCAGAATCGCGCTGACCCGGCCAAGATTACCGAGCACTGGGCCAGCACCTTCCCTCAGCTGGCGGTTCCGGATTTTTCGGCCGCTCTTGAAAAATTGCAGGCAGACGGGCTAATATATAAGGCACAAAATCATTAACGAGGTGATATTCATGCCTTTTTATACCTACCGCGCCCGCGAGCCCGAAAAGAGCTGTGATTATTGCCGCGACAGCTTTGAGATTTTTCAGAAGATCAAAGATGACAGCCTCGAAATCTGCCCCGACTGCGGTAATGAGGTTGTGAAAATTATGCACCCCACCGCTCAGGTCAAAGATGATTCTACAAATAAGCTGCTTTCAGACGATAATCTCAAGAAGCATGGCTTCAAAAAGCTGGTGAATGCCGGAGGCGGCAAGTTTGACGAAGTTGTCTGACATCAGTCTGCCGCAAGCGGTGCCCTTCAGAGGTGTCATGCTGCCGGTTCTGGCGACCCCCACCCCGTTTTCATTTTCTCGCGTCACTGTCAGAAACAATGCCCTGCAGCTGGCGCTGTCATCTCTGCCGCGCGACAACCGCGAGCTCGCCGGCCATATCGTCGCCCAGATTGACGGCTGGCTCAGAGCCCAGGCGCGCCGTGCCCTATGCGAAGAGGTCGAACGGCAGAAACAGCAGTATGGCTTTTCATACAACTCAGTGGCGATCAAGGACACGCGCTCACGCTGGGGCAGCTGCTCTGGCAAAGGCAATCTCAACTTCAGCTGGCGGCTGATTATGGCCCCAGATGAGGTTCTAAATTATGTGGTCACCCACGAAACCGCTCATCTGAGCCATCTTAATCATTCCAGCGATTTCTGGAACCTGGTGCGAGAAAGATGCCCGGGTTTCCGGAAAGCAAAAAGCTGGCTCCAGAGTAACGGAGCCAGCCTGATGAACTGGAAACTCAGCGTTCGATAAGAGTCAGCAGCTCGGCCGCCTTGGCGTTGCCCTGCATTTCTTCGAACTTCAGCATGTCTTTGATGCGGTTTTTGATTATCTGCAGCTTCATTTTGCCTTCGTCGGTCTGGTCGTTGTAATAAAGTGCAAAGTCAACGATCAGTTCAGCTTCACCGGCGGTCAGTGCTTCTTTGATCGCGTCAAACAATTCAGCTTCGCCTTTTGCAATTTTCTGGAAAGCGAAATCATATTCGATTTCGGCGGCTGATTTTTTATTTTCGTCATTTTCGCCGAGTATGATGCCGGCCGACTCTTCAATATTGACGCTGCTGACGATTTCTTCCATGATCGAGCGAGCCCGCGACCGGTCAGTGCGGCGGGCAGGGCTGCTGCCATTACTGCGGCTGGCAACTCTCGGAGCCGCCGAAGAACCGGCGCCAACCTTGCTGACTCTGAAAGAAAACGCGGCGGGTGCGGCATTTTTCGCGAACGCCTGTTCGGCCTTCATCGCTTCGGGGCCGCGGTTAACGACCACCATCATCAGTCGGTTATGTTTTTCAGAGATTTTAATAACGTCCATGGCCTTGTAGTCTTTGATGTTCAGCCAGGTAACTTCAGGGGAAGCATCTCCGTCGGCTGTGTAAGCCACGACAGCGACGTCAAAGGCGTTGGCATAGCCGGCAGCGCTGACTTTCTGGCCGGCAAAAGCGAAGCGGGCATCTGAGCCTCTGAAAGCGGAGGGATTGATCTGAATGGCCTTCGCAGACCAGCATTTTACGTGACCTTTGCCTTCGTAAGGTGCCCCGTCAACCTTGATTTCTGGCTTCAGGGTAAAACGCGACAGACTCTTTTCGTAGCTGTAGGCACCGCGTTCGATGCGGTCGTCGTTGAGATAGTTGGCGACGCAGAAGCTGCGGAAAAGGTTACGCACATTATTTTTGATGCCCTGTTTGTCGATAGCCGCGTTAAGCCCGGAGAGCCCCTGCGACTTCTGGGAGACCATGCGCCTGATAAACGCGCGGCGGCGCTCATCGGTGCTGGCGATGCGGGTAGATATATACTGAGCCCAGAAATAGACCTGACCGTAGTTGGCGAGCATATTATCGTCAGACCAGGCAAGCATGTTGTTGTCAGGGCTGCGCATATAAGCTTCGACCTGCGACGGATGACCGTAGCCGCACAGGAAAGGCGCCAGCTGCGACAGGCTTTCGTTGACCCAGGTAAATTCTTTCGGGTCGGCGCTCCAGTGGATCATGTGCTGAAATTCATGAGCGAGAACGCTCAGAAATTTATCTGAGGCCGGGTCACCGGGGTAAACATCGAGATAAAGCATTTCGCGCTGGTTGCTGTTCGGGAACTTGCTGCGGCCGTAGCAGTCACCAGCGTTGAAATAACCGGCGGTAAAGCCTTTGACTCCCTTGTCGGGGCTGTAGAAATCTCTGATATCAAGCAGAAGCAGAGTAATTTTTGCTTCACCATCGATGCCGGGCGATCTTTCGTTGCCGAACATTGATCGGCATTCTGAATAAATCTTACCATCAAAAGCTTCGGCAATGCGGTTTACAGATTGAGAGCTGACATTGCGGCCCTGTTCAACGTAGATCAGGCAGTGCCTGCCGATTTTTGTCAGGCGGGCCTTGATGTTTTCGTGAGCGTTTCTGACAACGTTGAAGGTGCTGAAAGTTTCGATGTCGCCAACTTCGCGGGGTTTCTGGTCAGCGTAGGCAACCAGCCCGGGAATCTGTGGTGCTGCAGCGGCAGCGCCCGAAAACGCTTCAAGATCAGGGGTATCGGCCAGAGCTTCGGTCTGACGCGCGAACAACTGCGTCAGATCTACTCCTTCTTCGGTCTGTGAGTATGCCGGCAGAGCGAGTAAGGCGGCAATCACTGCGGCACAGGCTGATTTAAGGATTCTATTCGGCATGCAGGCTTCTATCTCCCAATGAGGATGCTTATTTTTTGATTATACAGATTAACAAACCAACCCGCCATTCTCTAACCAGAAAAAAGTCCGAAAATTTTACTAAAATTTGAGCTGGTCTCTTTTGTTTGGGTTTTACATTCAATAGCACCGTGCTGAGTGGTATGTTCCAAAATGGAACATACCACTTGTTCAACCAACTCACCGCTTTCAAAAATATTTTTCAGGTGCTTTATCATAGCCGGTCTCTGAACATCAAAAGTTCAGCCATCATTTTAGCGGTGGTCCGAGAAAATTGGTCAAGCCTATAAGTGATGAATCAGTATAATTATAAAAACAGGAGCATCATCATGACAAAACGACCAAGACGAAATCACGGCCCCGCTTTCAAGGCAAAAGTGGC
>Ga0116194_1002303_pt1 | contig 10213 bp, 9 predicted proteins | sample AD_SCU001_MetaG_FD_89887 | JGI IMG/M metagenome (GOLD analysis project Ga0116194, IMG submission 89887) | Active sludge microbial communities of municipal wastewater-treating anaerobic digesters from China - AD_SCU001_MetaG | ecosystem: Engineered > Bioreactor > Anaerobic > Digestate | place...
ATCATTATTATAAAGGCTTTTTTGATAGAAGCACGGGCGGTAATTGGCAAATGAAAATTGAAGATTACCTGAAGGGGTATAAAAAAGCTTTAAAAGAAGGTGCCAGTATAGGTTTGAATGTACTTTTGGGTATGGAAATAAGGTTTAACGATAATCCAAACGATTATTTGGTTTATGGAATAGATGAAGAGTTTTTAAGAGATAACCCGGAGCTTTACAACTTAACCCTAGGGGAGTTCAGAAATTTTATATCAAATGCATCTTATATGTCAAATAAAAATATTTTAATTTTTCAGGCACACCCTTATAGGCAAGGGCAAACTATTGAAGAACCTGAACTGCTTGATGGTATTGAAGCATATAACGGAAACCCGAGACATAATTCACAAAATGATCTGGCATATAATTTTGCAATAGAAAACCAGTTGAGAATGATATCTGGTTCCGATTTTCATCAGGTTGTCGATTTAGCAAGGGGAGGAATCATTATTAAAGATTCTATAGCTAATATAAAAGAATTAGTTAAAATTTTGAAAGAAAATGATATAATAGATTTAATAAGAGCAGAAAACAAAGAAAGTATATAAAGGAGCTTTAATATGATTAATAAAACTAAAGTACTAGTGATAGATGATGATGTAAATATTTGTGAGCTTATAAGACTTTATATGGAGAAGGAAGGCTATGAGGTACTCGCTGTATATAACGGCAAAAAAGCCATAGAGGAGTTCAGCAGATTTGCTCCTAATATTGTAATTTTGGATATCATGCTTCCGGGAGCGGATGGATGGCAGGTTTGTCGTGAAATCAGAAAAATAAGTAATATTCCTATTATAATGCTTACTGCCAAAGGGGAAACTTTTGATAAGGTATTGGGGCTAGAGCTTGGAGCCGATGACTATATGGTAAAACCCTTTGAGCCTAAGGAACTTGTTGCGAGGGTAAAAGCTGTCTTGCGGAGATATGAAAGAAAGGAGCTTGATACTGAAGAGGTAGTGTACCCAAACCTTGTTATTAATAAGACCAATTACACTGTGAAAATTGTGGGGAATGAAATGGAACTGCCGCCAAAAGAATTAGAACTGCTGTTTTTCCTGGCTTCCAATCCCAATAAGGTGTTTACCAGAGAACAGCTCCTGGAGCATGTATGGGGGTTTGATTTTTATGGCGATTCAAGGACGGTTGATGTTCATGTGAAACGGTTAAGGGAGAAACTGGATTTGCCAAATCAGGTATGGCAGCTGAAAACTGTATGGGGTGTAGGGTACAAATTTGAGGTGAAATGATGTTTAAATCGATTTTCAGCAGACTTGTGGCAATGTTCATAGCTATAATAATTTTCAGCTTTTCTATTTCCGGGATAACTTTGTATTATTCCTTTGGCAAGTATGTTTCTGAAGAAAAAATAAGGACACTGGATGCCAGTGGAGAAGAAATCAGCAAATATTTGAAATTTTACCTGGAAAATATGCAAAATCCTGTAGCTGAAGTCATGTTGGATTACGTTTTGAATTCATACAGACAAAATACCGGTTCTTATATATGGATAACAAATGATAAGGGAGTTATTGTTTTTGCAAGTCCTTATTTAAAATTAACAGACAGTAAAATCCTCAACCATCTTAAATATGAACAGGGCACATACATACTTCCTGATGAAAGACAATACAAAAAAGTACTGTCTGGTACAAATCCTGTCATTGAAAAGGGCGATTTTTATGGATTGTTCAAAGAAACAGGCTGGTCCTGGCTTGTAGTTCAGAAGCCATTTAAATATGTTGATACTGCTGGTGCTGAACATGTTGTAGCGGCTGTGTATTTAAGCACTCCAATTACAGAAATAAATAAGGCCAGATCTACAGTTTACAGGTTCTTTCTCATTTCGGTAGTTGTATCAGTATTAATTTCAACATTCCTTGTGTATTTTTTCTCTCGTAGAATAACAAATCCTCTGAAGCAGATAAGCAATGCAGCAAAAATTATATCGGGCGGGGAATTCAATAAACGGCTTAACATAAATTCAAGAGACGAGATTGGAGAATTGGCAGGGAGTTTTAATCAGATGGCTGTCGCTTTGGAGAATCTAGAAGAAATGAGAAGAGGGTTTATAGCTAATGTATCTCATGAACTAAGAACTCCTATGACATCAATCAAAGGGTTTATTGAAGGTATACTGGATGGGACAATTCCCATGGAAAAACAGAAGGATTACCTGAATATCGTAAGAGATGAAGTTATGAGACTTAACAGACTCGTGAATGATCTATTAGACCTGGCTAAAATGGAATCCGGGGAAATTCATTTAATGTTTTCAAATTTTAATATTAATGAGTTAATCCGCAGATGCATTATTAAACTAGAGCACCTAATAACAGAAAAAGAACTGGAGGTAACGGTAAACTTTGACGAGGAGACCTTTGTTAGTGCTGATTTGGATGCTATTGAGAGAGTATTGATAAATCTCATACACAATGCTGTGAAATTCACTCCTAATAAAGGTATTATCGGCATAAACACAATAATAGATGCTGATAGATTAATTATATCAGTAGCTGATACAGGTATAGGAATAGATAAAGAAGAATTAAACATGATATGGGACCGCTTTTACAAAACCGATAAATCGAGAAGCAGAGATAAGCTTGGTACAGGCCTAGGCCTGGCCATAGTAAAGAATATTATTAATGAGCATGGTCAGGAAATATGGGTTGAAAGCGAACCAGGTAAAGGTACAACTTTCCATTTCACTTTAAAGCGGGCAGATGAATCCCTAATATAATCCAGTATGAAAATTAACAGATTATTCACACTTACTTAAAAAAGTATAATTAAAATATAATTGTAAGGTTAGTGAAGGATAAATTACTTATTATAAAACTGCATTATTAAAAAAACATATTTATTTAAGGTTTTAATAAGTAATGAAAATAATTGCAAGGAGGGGTAATCATGTTTGATGATGATAACAATTACAGACTGAATAAAGATGATATTAAAAAAATTAATGACGATGGTTCAGAAAAGTTTTCTGAAAATAGTGACCATACTTCCGGCTCTTTATACAATAGTAATAATAGCAGTAGTTATAGCAATATAAATTATAGTAATAGTACTTATAGCGGCAGGAGTAATTCCCAAGGTTCACCTTTTTATTACAGCGAAAGCTATAATAAAAAGAAAAGCAAAAAAGGATATAGACTTAATATGCTTCAGCTGGTAGCAATAGTTCTTATTAGTTCAATCCTGGGTGGGGGGGTAGTATTTTCAGCCTTCCAGTTTATAGCACCTGCCATACAGCCTGAGTTTAGCAGCTATTTTGACAGGATGACAGGTAAAAATGTTGCTTCAAATAGTCCTGCAAACGGACAGGATGCTGGAAAATCATATAAGATTGAAATCGAGAAAACCAATTCACCTGTTACCTGGATTGCCAAGAAAGTCAGCCCGTCTATTGTAGGAATAAGGGTTACTGCAAAGGTTCAAAACTTCTTTTTTGGCGAACAGCAGGATAAGGGAGAAGGTTCAGGTATAATAGTAAGGGATAACGGCTATATCTTAACCAACTTCCATGTAATTGAAAAGGCATATGATTCCAGGACAAATAAAGTAAGCGGCAGTGCAACTGTAGAGGTATTTTTACCAAACCAGGAAGATAAACCCTACAAAGCAGAAATTGTAGGAGTTGACTGGAGAACAGACCTGGCAGTCTTGAAAATTAACGGAACCGGACTTCCTGCCGCTGAACTGGGGGACTCTGATGCTCTTGAAGTAGGTGAACTTGCTGTTACCATAGGAAACCCCGGAGGCCTTGAATACATGGGCTCAGTTACAGCAGGAGTTATCAGCGGTCTTAATAGAAGAGTCCAGACTGAAAATGGCTATGAGTTTAAACTTATACAGACAGATGCGGCTATAAATCCAGGTAATAGTGGTGGAGCACTTGTAAACTCTGAGGGAAAGGTTATAGGAGTAAACAGTATTAAAGTAGTTGCCCAGGGGTTTGAAGGTATTGGGTTTGCCATACCAATAAATACCGCCAAGGATATATTTGAAAACCTCATTGAGCATAAATATGTTCCGGGAAGACCACTATTGGGATTGAGAGCAGATCCCGACTTTAATTCAGAAGCAGCCAGATACTACAAAGTACCGGAAGGCGTACTTGTAAAGGAAGTAATACCTTTCAGTGGTGCTTATAAAGCAGGTATAAAAGTTGGAGACATAGTTGTAAAATGTGAGGGAACACCTGTAAAAAGCCTTGATGAGTTAAATACTATTAAAGACAAGTATAAGCCCGGTGATATTGTAAAGCTTGAGATATATAGAGATAACAAGACTTTGACTATAGAAGTTGAACTTGGAGAGGATAAACCTCTATTTGATGAGCAATAAAAAGGATGAAAACATAATAACTGGAGGGCATTAAAAAATGCATCATAAAGGGAAGTTAAAAATATTATATGTTTCAGCAGAAGTGTCGCCTTTTGCGAAAACAGGGGGTCTTGCCGATGTAGCAGGTTCTTTGCCTAAAGCACTTGCAGCAGGTGGAAATGATGTAAGGGTAGTTATGCCGGGATATAAAGCAATAAAGAGTCCAATGAAATATGTAGTTGATTTCCCCGTTAAAATGGGGGATAATGTTAAAACATGTATAATAAGGGAAACTGAAGCCAGTCTTCCCTTCTATTTTGTAGACAGTTATGATTACTTTGACAGAGATGGTATATACTGTCACTTTGATGATGCAGAACGATTTGCGTTTTTCTGCAATTCAGTACTTGAAATGCTTCCTAAGATTAATTTTCAACCTGATATAATACATTGCAATGATTGGCATACAGGACCGATTTGCATGCTGATCAAAGAAAGATATAATAATATATCTTTTTATAGTGGAATTTCTTCAGTTTATACTATACACAACCTTGAGTATCAGGGCAATTTCCCAAGAGAAGTAACAAGTCTTTTTAATGTTGGAGGGGAAGTGTTTATACCTGATAAAGTAGAATATTACGGAATGTTTAACTTTATGAAAGCGGGCATTGTATATGCTGATATTATTAATACCGTGAGCAGCAGTTACGCAAAGGAAATTCAGACTCCCCAATACGGTGAAGGCCTGGACGGCTTGCTGAGAAAGAGGGGAAAAGATCTATATGGAATTGTAAATGGTATTAGCTATGAGGATTTTAACCCTTCTACCGACAAAAGAATATATAAGAATTATGATATAAAATCTTTGGAAGCAAAAAAGGAAAATAAATATGCTTTACAGGAGGAAATGGGTCTCCCTGCAGGCGATATGCCGGTCATTGGTTTGGTATCAAGGTTGTCAGGACAAAAAGGACTGGACTTAATCATTGAAAGAATTGATGACATAATGAAGCATGATTTGCAGTTCATTCTTTTAGGCACAGGCGATCCCTATTATGAAAGCATCTTTACAGGCATAAAAAACAGGTATCCTGAAAAAATGAGTGCATTTATAGGCTTTAATGCTGTTCTGGCACAGAAAATATATGCAGGCTGTGACATGTTTTTGATGCCATCGCGCTTTGAACCATGCGGCTTAGGTCAAATTATAAGCTTAAGATATGGTACTATCCCTATTGTAAGGTCAACAGGGGGTCTTGCAGAGACAATTATTGACTATGATGAAGATAGGGAAAATGGGAATGGTTTCTCCTTTACCGAATTTTCCCCTGATGAATTGTATATAACTATAGAAAGAGCTTTATCTCTATATAATCGCAAACCTGAAGAATGGAAAATGCTAGTAGAAAGGGCTTTGACCCGGGACTTTTCATGGAACAGATCCGCAGAGAAATATATGGAGTTATACTATATAGCTATTGAAAAGAAATTAGTTTAACAATGGAAAAGAAAATAACGAAAGAAAAGGTAACACCAAACAAAATGGGAAATAAAGTAGAAGAAAAAAACAGGCAAAAAAACATAAAAAGAGTTAATGAAATTATTAATGTATTTGACAAGCTATACCCTGAAGCTTCATGTTCACTGCACTATAAAGACCCTTTGCAGCTTCTTGTTGCTACCCAGTTAGCGGCTCAATGTACAGATGCAAGGGTTAACATTGTAACAAAAGATTTATTTAAAAAGTATAAGACCGTTGAAGATTTTGCAAATGCAGACCAGAGTGAACTTGAAAATGACATAAAATCTACTGGATTTTACAGGAATAAAGCCAGAAATATAACAAATTGCTGTAAAATGATGATAGAGCATTTTAATGGTAAGGTGCCTGATAATCTTGAAGATATGCTAAAACTTCCGGGAGTGGGTAGGAAAACAGCTAATTTAGTTCTAGGGGATATTTTTGGTATACCTGGGGTTGTTATTGATACCCATGCTGCAAGGCTGTCCAAACGGATAGGATTAACCAAAAATGATCATCCGGAGAAAATTGAATATGATTTAATGGAAATAGTACCCAAACAAGAGTGGACAAAGTTTTGCCACCAGCTGGTATACCATGGCAGAGCAATATGCACTGCCAGAAAACCCCAATGCACCAGGTGCCCTATAAGAGAGCATTGTGATTACGGACAAAATCTCAGTATCTGATGCTTCTTTGCGAAACACTTTAAATGACTTAACCATGCCCCAGAAAATATTTACCTTATTTTCACTCCAGTGGCTTTCTGGGGCAAACATGCTTATTCTATACATCCTACTACCTTTTTTAAAGAAATATTCTAATGCTTTATATTTTATATTTTCGTTACCACCTAACACAGTGTAATCCCATAAATAACCTTCTTTATCGTCAATAGCAGCTTCTGTCGATTTGAAACTTTTATAATTCAGAGTACTATTGGCTTTGGATTTATCAAGGAAATCTTTAAGTGAATAAGGGAGGTCCCACACCTGAACGAAACCATGTACTATGCGTTCATTATCATTGAAGTCAATATGATAAAGTATCTCTGATGAAGGGAATTCTTTTTCACTGAGAGTAAATATGGAAGGATATTCAAAACTGAATTTTCCTTTCAACGAATTGTAAGTTGAAAATTTCTGGCTTTCCGGTCCTACATTGTTTGAATTTACTGTAATGGCATCATCAGCAAGATGATGCACATACATATTTCCCAACTTCAGAGCTGGTGAACAAGAAAAAGAAAACATATCGCCAATAGTTATATTTAAAACGAGCACTTTTTCAAAGAACAGTCCGGATATGTAATACATAAAAGCCCATAAAGCAACCACTAATAATGAAAATATAGCCTTCCTTTTTGCATCTCTATAGAAAAGGACAATCATTTGCATAACCTGCCTATTATTCATATTAATTTTATTTAATACTACTTTGTTATGTTGCTTATGGAAAGTACTACCTTCCCGATGCTATCAAAAATTATCCCGTAAGATATCGCCTTCCCAATTGGCATATTAGTATTAAATCTACTAAATATTTTATTCAGCAAAACGCACTTATAGAAGTCCACATATCATAAAGTTTACACCATGCACTCACATGCACCAAAAAAAATTATTTGAATATATTGATAAGGAAGAGATTATATTGAACGGAGTGTATTTAAATGAAGATACTTGTTGTACGTATGCCTAAATTTCTTAGTTCTGTACTTAAAAAGGTATTGGGTATGAGATGAAACAGTGAACATAGCACATATTATACTGCCATAGAATAAAAAAAGTGTGTCTTCACACTTTTTTTATTCTGCAAAATTATTTAAGCCAAGATCCATTATTAATAAGGTTAAACTGATCTTGTTACCTTGTTGGAACGTAAGCACCTTGTGCATACATATACTGTTTTAGCTGAACCATCAACCAAAGCCTTGACTCTTTTTATATTAGGCTTCCATGACCTGGAAGTTCTTCTTATAGAGTGACTTACCTGGTTTCCAAATGTTGTTTCCTTTTCACATATAAAACATTTTGCCATTTAATATCGCACCTCCTTCAATGGAGAAAATGTACATCAACTTTTCCCTCTGTTGCGGTCAAACAACTAATATTCTAACATATATGCATATTAATAATCAAGTTTTTTGCAGCTATTTTTAAAACTATTTTTGTAGTATAATAGTACAGAAACATAGGGATGGTTATAATACCAGCAAAGGTGGATGATTTATTTTTATGAATAATAATTCTGAAGATATATTAAAAAGACCTATAAGCTGTTTGAAAGGAATAGGCGCGGCAAGGGAGAAACTTTTAAACAAAATAGGAGTTTTCACTGTTAAGGATCTTATCCAGTACTACCCAAGAGATTATGAAGATCGCAGCAGACTTGTAAAGATAAACAATTTACAGAATGAAGAAAACTCTGCTTTTATAGGTACAATTACTTCAAAATTAAGAGAAACCAGCCATGGAGCAAGGATGACAATTCAGAAAATTGAAATATCTGATGATACAGGCATAGCTTATGCAGTTTGGTTTAACCAGCCATATCTTAAAAATGTTTTTAGACCGGGTGAAAGCTATTTTTTTTATGGGAAAATCAAAAGAGCAGGCAGTTTTATCGAAGTACAAACCCCGGTTTATGAGAAGTCAGGAGATCATGAAAAGACCAAGGATAGCTTTTGCAATATAGTGCCTGTATATTCTACCACGGTTAAATTATCTCAGGCAGTCATTAGGTCTGCTGCTAAAGAAGGGTTGAAGCAGGTTGATGGCATAATCCCTGAAATACTACCCCAAAACATACGAGAAAAATACCTTTTGAGTGAAATAAATTATGCAATACAAAACATTCACTTTCCCCATGATAATGAAGCTTTGAATAATTCAAGATACCGGCTGGTATTTGAAGAATTGTTTTCGCTTCAACTAAGCCTTTTAGCTGTAAAAAAATCTTTTAATGAAGGTAAAAAGGGAATTTCATTTAAAAAAGGAGAAAACGTCCATGACCTGGTTAAATCTCTTCCTTTTCAACTTACCAATGCTCAGCTGAAGGTATTTAAAGATATAGAAACAAATATGGAAAGCAGCGGGGTTATGAATAGATTGATTCAGGGAGATGTTGGTTCAGGGAAGACTATTGTAGCTGTCCTTGCCTTGCTTAAGGCAGTTGAAAATGGTTACCAGGGAGTCCTTATGGCTCCAACAGGCATACTTGCCGAGCAGCATTATCGGTTAGTCAAAGGGCTTCTCCAGAAATATAATGTTAATACGGGATTGCTTACAGGGAATATAACCGGAAAGGAAAAATCGAAAGTTTTGGAAGGAATAAAAAATGGTGATATTGATATAGTTATAGGAACACATGCACTAATACAGGATGGAGTTGAATGTTATAACCTGGGGCTCGTCATTACTGATGAACAACACAGATTTGGTGTAAGACAGAGAGCCTGCCTTTCAAAAAAAGGGGAAAACCCGGATATCCTTGTAATGACTGCTACACCTATCCCCAGAACTCTTGCCCTAATACTCTATGGAGATCTTGATATATCAGTCATTGATGAGTTACCTCCCGGAAGAACACCTGTCAAGACTTATATAGTAAATAAAAGCATGAGGGAAAGAATTAATAATTTTATCCGTAAAAATGCAGAGCAGGGCAGACAGGTATATATAATATGTCCATTAGTTGAAGATTCTGATGATATTGATGCAATGTCAACAATTACCCTGGCTGAAGATATTGCCAAAAAGGATTTTAAAGATTTGAAAGTAGGACTTCTTCATGGAAAGCTGAAACCAGACTTGAAAGAACAGGTCATGAAGGACTTTATTGAAGGGAAAATTGATATTCTGGTATCAACTACTGTTGTTGAGGTAGGAGTGGACGTTCCTAATGCAACAATAATGGTTGTAGAAAACGCAGAAAGGTTTGGACTGGCACAGCTTCATCAGTTAAGGGGAAGGGTCGGGAGAGGAAAAGACCAATCCTACTGCATTTTGTATAATGAAAGTAATTCTCCAATTGCAAAAGAGCGTATGCAGGTAATGGAAAAAACCTGTGATGGCTTTATAATATCGGAAAAAGACCTGGAACTCAGGGGTCCCGGGGAATTCTTCGGGACAAAGCAGCATGGAATACCGGAACTTAAGATTGCAAACCTGTATAAGGATATAGAATTACTGAAAATTGCACAACAAGCGGCATCAGATATGCTTAAAGCAACATCGGATATTCTTATAGAAAGGGAACCGGGTTGGTTGCATGTTAATACTCATTCAACTCTGTAATAACTATGCTGTCTTACAT
>Ga0116194_1002306_pt1 | contig 10212 bp, 9 predicted proteins | sample AD_SCU001_MetaG_FD_89887 | JGI IMG/M metagenome (GOLD analysis project Ga0116194, IMG submission 89887) | Active sludge microbial communities of municipal wastewater-treating anaerobic digesters from China - AD_SCU001_MetaG | ecosystem: Engineered > Bioreactor > Anaerobic > Digestate | place...
ATTTCACCAATGAGCTTCTCGAAATTAGTTTTCCTTCCCTCGCTCAGTTTTTTTAGATGAGAGTTTTTTAAACTTAAAAGACGTGGGAATACAGTAACTGGACTTGCTGAGGCAGCACCATAAAATCTGTCTCTAATCGTTGCGTTTATTCCGGGGTTAGCTTCTTCCTGTATTTTTTCTAAAGCAGCAAATAGCCGACCGATGCGATATGCGGTATCCTTATTGTTAAGATCGAGTGACATAGTAATCTCCTTTTTATTTTGTTTTTGAGTTCTATTTAATCGATTGAAATATGCTTTTATAATTGCGGCACGAGCACGATTTACATTTTGCTCTGCTCTGATTCTTCTAATACATTGTTGAAGTAAGGATTGAGGGTAGGGGGTTCCATCAATTATACTTTCTATAACTCTTCCGACAATGTTTGGAGGTACATTTTCCATTTTGTATTGTAGCGCTGTTGCCGAAAGGATTTGATATAAACTTAGATACCTGGCTTCTTTTGGTCCTCGGATAATTTCAAAGTCATCAAAATGTTTTTTTATGTTTAATCCAAAGTCTTCAACTGATGGCGCTTTCCAGAAACGGACAGATATTCTTGCAGCATTTGGTGATAGACCAAGGACAAAGAAATGATTGGTTTTTGCTTGTTGATAAGTCCCAGTAAAAATTGATTGAATAAATTTTTCAATTTTATCTACGCCTGCATCAGGATTATCCTTTTCTGTTTTTTGAACAGCGATGACCCAGGGAAAAATTTCTTCCGGATTCATATCTTCAGTCTTTTTCTCTGACCAAAAAACTATGGTTGAATCGGCAATTGTAATCTTATTTTTTGAATCTTTTCCTAACAGAACATTGAGTGCCGTCGTATAAGCAAATGCACCACGCTTTCCTATCGGGGCATTAAAATTTTGAGTTTTACCATAAGAATTAAATGAAGAAAGATTGAATGAGATAAGAGCTCCACCTTGTGTATTCCCTCCCCGAACACCTTTCACGGCTGGATGAAGTCGCTCAACCTCTGTATTCACTTCGCCGGTTAATAAACATACGCCATTACCTGTTTGAGAAGTTATTATTTTAAGTGCACCTCTTAAATCATCGCAGATACAACTATGAGCAGAACCATCAATCTTAAAAACAATAAAAGGGTTTTCTTCAATAATTTGATTCCATACCTGAGAATAATCAGAATTTTCAATCTGCAAAACCGGATTATTTTCAAGGAAAAACAATAAAGTCCTAACATTCAGAAAATTATTTATATCTATTTCATCTTTAATTCTTTTTTTAAAGAGACTAAATCTTTCATTTATATCACTTCGATTTCTTGGATTTGCCCCTAGAGCATACTCAATATTATCCCATAGCAAATTAGCATTTATTCCAACTGTTCGCTTCACAGTTTGTGGAACTAAAAATTTTTTTGCTCTTTTCTTTTTCCCTTCACCTTCACGTGTATCTTCGATTGCTACAAATTTGCCTTCATTATTTATTACTATTACATAAGGTATTTCTTTCCATTCCCAACCTTCTGGAGCAATATTGCTTTTGGCGTCTGATGCTTTCCTTTCATAATAATCATATAATGCTTTAAGTATCATCTTCTTATCTCCTCGCTTGTTATAGATGGAATATTAACTACGCCATTTTCAATCTTAGCTTGGAAGAACATTGGCTTTGGGTCTTTCAAATCTGTAAAGTCCATATCATAAAGCATAAAACCAAGTTCACGTGTTTCATTAACTGTATTTGCTGGATTGGTTTCAAAATCTTTTATCAGTTTGAAGCTGCAGCTAAACTCACGTGTTCCGAGGTAAGGTTGGTTAAAACATTGTCCCTTTGTAGCTCTTCGTTCAAATATTGCGAGATATTTTCCGGGAGTTTCATCTTTTCTGTAAGCATCTTTTTTTTCTTCCCAATCTTTTATTTCCTGAAGCATAAATTCTCTTTCATCAGAGTCCCAGAGAAATTCTGGTACAGCTTTGTAGTTGATGTTTTTTCTTTCAGCAACAGGTACAAATTCTAAGACAGCATAAAAACGATATTTAACGTCTCGAAGAAAATATCCGGCTCGTTGCTGACGATTGTCTTCAACAATGATTCCGGTTTTGTTTGAGGCTACAACTCCAACTTCATTTCTTCTTACTGAAATCCAATTTATTGGATTTAGTATTTCAATCTTTGTTGGATGCCAGCGGATAGCTGGTTTCCAAAAAATTGATTCAAATACGGCCCGAACTGATGATGGGGTGGGAACATCATAACTCACTCTTTCAACTTTCATTTCCGGACGTGTGAAGCAGGCGTAATCTCCCCAAACCTCAAGGCAGAATGGTTTGTGGTTAAGGTTGTTCATAAATGTTATCTCCTGAAATTTATTAAATATGTCGTCCCCACGGGACTTAAATTCTCATTCATTAATTCGTTCTATGAACATATCGTCCCTAAAGGGACTCTTGTTATTTCTGACAATTTTTTCTATAAGTATTTTATCCCTAAAGGGATTTATATGTAAAACCTCACCGCTTAAAGCGGAATCTTTTTTTGTCTCGATAGGGACAAAAAGATGACGGGGTCTCAGAGGGACGAAATATAATTCAATTAACATCAATCAAAATATATTTTTCATACAACACTACTTCCAATTATCCAATCAGATTCATCACAAATCAGCCCTAATCCCGATACATACAAATTTGGATCACTCTGTACCCAATAACCGTTAATATTTTCTACATAGCCAGTATTATTAATTTTATCGAAGCAATAAATAGGAACGTTAACAACATATCTCTGCAATTTTCTCATCAATTCTTTTGAAGCTCCTGCAAATTTTAATTGTTCAATAAGTCTCTGACTGTCTTTACCGGTTTTCGTGCTTTTGTATTGCACTATAATGCTAAACTGCTTTGTTGAATCAATCATATTAAACTTTTCTGCGAATAATCTGAACTGGAAATTGAAATCCGATACATCTCTGACTAAATGACTATAAAAATCAACTTTATCAAATGAGTTAAGATTTGAGTATAGATATTTGAAATATTTTGAATAAAGACTAGGTGTAAATTCAGTATCAGAATTATTTCGAAGAATTGATTTACCAGCATCCTCACATTTTCTTAGAAATCCTTGCGGCGATGGTTTTGGTGGAACAAAAATAAACACCTTTCCACTCTGCAATTGATTTTCTCTGTTACATCTGCCTGCTGCTTGTGCAATTGAATCAAGTCCTGTTAAAGCCCTATAGACAACCGGGAAATCTATATCAACACCTGCTTCAACTAGTTGTGTGCTGATAACTCTTATTGGTTCTTTATTCTTAAGCTTTGTTTTAATATCAGAAATAATCTCACTTCTTTCTTCACCGCACATCAACCCGGAAAGATGAACAGTCCCTTTGGGCATTAACTTATGAAGCTGCCTGCAATCATTTCTTTGATTAACAATACATAAAACTTGATCATAGGTTTGAAGCTCTTCTGCGATATCAATCCAGCCAGATGGATTATTAAACTCTTTTGGTAAAATATATTGAACACGTTTAAAGTCCTTTGCAAGCAAATCAGGATTTTCAATAATTTCTATAACATTATCAAATCCCTCAATAGTGTTAGCGTCGCTTCCAATTTTTCCGTTAAGTGCAGGTTGTGTTGCAGACATTAGGACAACTGTTACACCAAAATGATTAACCAATCCTTTGAGCACACTTATTATTGGCTTTAAAAATTCTGTGGGAATCATTTGCGCCTCGTCTAAAATAATAACGCTGTTTACTATGTTGTGAATTTTTCTGCAAACAGAAGTCTTATTTCCAAACAACGATTCAAACAATTGAACATTAGTTGTTACGATTATTGGTGCATCCCAATTTTCGGTTGCAAGTCTGTTCTTGGTGTTCTCGCTTTCAAGATCAAGATTGCTATGATGCTCTACAACCTGATCATCGCCAAAAAGAAACTTACCTTCCTGTTTAAATTTTTCAATCTCTTCATCAATGTCAGTGCCGTATTTAAAAACTTTTGCTGTTTGTTCAATTATACTTGTGTATGGAATAGCAACAATGATTCTTTTCTTTTTGTGTATTAAAGCGTGCTCTAAAGCGAATGCCATTGATGAAAGTGTCTTTCCTCCACCAGTCGGCACCGTTAGTGAAAAGAAACCGGGAGAAAGATTAGCTTTTTCTCTGCATTGATTTAAAATTTCATTTCGTCTTTTATTTAGTGTTCCAACCGATTTCTTGGTCGTCATATAGTTATCAAATCGCTGCTTCAATTCTTCTATTGATAAATACCCGCCTCTATCTTTTTCATCCATATAATTTTCTGTATCAAGAAAGTCAGCATCAACAAGACAAGAAAAAAGCATTCTAATCCAGAGATGAATTTGTTCATTAGAGTTTTTATCTGTTTTATTCTTGAAAACTGTTGGAATGGAAGATGGGATTGCTTTATTAAGAAACTGTTTTGCTTCTTCAATTATTTTTATTTTCTCTAAATCATCAGTAATAAGCTTACCATCATCGAAAAGACGGTTTTCTAAATCTGCTATCCAGTCTTTTAATCCCGTATGATGACACCCAATAACATAAGATAAAATTTTTGCCGCTTGAGAATAATTAAATTTTTCAAAAATATATGCAGCCCCTGCCTGGCTATGATTTGGTCTGCTGCCATAATTTTCTATATGTGCGTCTTCATCATGATAACCGGTTTCTCTTCTAATATACTTTTGCCAATCAGGATGATATTTTCCGAGGTCGTGCAGATAACCAGCTAACTCAGCCCAATCTTTATTTCCGAATTCAGAAGCGAATTCACCAGCTCTTTTTGCAGTATCATTAAGATGAGTAGATAAATAATGCGGCTCTGCCCAAATTCCTTCTGAAGATTTTTTTATGTGTGCGATAAATTCTTTTTTCATTTTATCTGCTAATTATTAGCCGTTGAACCAAATAATTAATCACAAACTTTAAACTGTGATTGCTGTATTAAATTAAAGAACTATATTGTGTAAGCCAGCAGCGTGTATAATGTTGCCCACCAAATCAGCATCCCCCAAAAGGCAAATGAAAGAGGAAAGAAGGGAATGATATCGCCATATATTGCTTTGATATTCATACTTCCGTTGCAAACTTAACAAGTAAGAGAAACAGAGGCAACTATTTGCGCAGAGTTCATTTCATAACTATTAAATGATCTTATCTCATAAATTCCTGTATTTGATTTTTAATGACAGATTTATCTGCAGTAATTTGTTTTTATGTTACTTTGGTTAACCAATTCATTAGTAATTTTATGGTGTGAAAAAATTAAAAGCTCTTTTCAGACTCATAAGATTTGAACTTCCGCTTGCTGCTGGAATTTGTGTTGTGCTTGGTCAGCTTTTTGCTCTTGGCAGATTTGCACCATTTTATTTAACACTATCAGCAGCTTTGTCTGTTTTTCTTATCTCCGCTTCAATACTCGTTTCAAATGATTACTTTGATGTTGAAACTGATAGAATAAACGCACCTCACAGACCTATTCCTTCTAAAGCTGTTACTTCTAACGAGGCGATGTTGCTTGCAGTCTTTTTATTATTAGCCGGACTAATATTAAGCTTTACAATTAGTGTTGAAGCTTTATTATTTTCAATCGGTTTAACAGTAATTGGTTTATTATACAACAGGAAATTCAAACGGAATGGTTTAGCCGGAAATCTTATGGTTAGTTTTTCCGTTGGTATGACTTTTATTTTCGGAGGTCTGTCTGTTGGATTACCACTCAATAAGATTGTTTTGTTCTTTGCACTTATTGCGGCACTCGTTGATCTTGGTGAAGAAATTGCTGCTGATTCAATGGATGTTAAAGGTGATCTGCTGATTGACTCAAACTCAATCGCAATTAAATACGGTAAAGAAAAAGCATTAAGATTAAGTGTGTTTATATTTGTATTTGTAATACTATTAAGTTTTATACCTTTTTTATTGAAGTGGTTTAAGCTGATATACCTAATACCAATCGCTGTAATGGATATCTTTATCGGTATTTCAACATATAAACTTATCAAATCAAAAAATGAAGAGGGTCGTAAATATATCCGTTTACTTTATCTTGGAGCGACCTTTGGTTTGTTTATATTTTTATTTATGAGATTGATTGGATTATAGTTAACTGTTCTTTTCTTAAATATTTCTTTCAAAATAATTTTAAATTTCTTTTTTATGAATCCCTGGAAAGGATTAAAGGATTTACCGCATGATATGTGGGCGTTGTTTTTTACTTCGCTCATAAATCGCTCCGGCACAATGGTAATTCCTTTTCTTGCTCTTTATCTTACAAAAAAAATCGGTGTAACACCAACAGAAGCAGGTACGGCACTGCTTGTTTACGGGGCTGCCGCATTTATTGCAGCACCATTAACAGGAAAACTTTCCGATAAAATCGGCTCAATTAAAATTATGCAGTTTTCTTTATATGGCACGGGCTTGATTTTTTTTGCTTACTCTTTTATAACAGATTATTACTGGATACTTGCAGCAACATTTGTGCTTGCCGCAGTTAATGAAGCATTTCGTCCGGCAAATCTTTCTTTAATCGCTGAGATTGTAACTCCGCCGCAGCGCAGAATGGCTTTTGCATTAAATCGTTTAGCTATAAACGCCGGAATGAGTATTGGCCCGGTTATCGGCGGTTTCTTAACTCTTATTGATTATCATTATTTATTTTATGCAAATGCTTTTGCTTCAATTGCAGCAGGTATTTACTTTAATTCTGTCAGATGGTCTTCGCTGTCATCTGAGGAAGAAGAGACTGTTAAAGAAAAATCCATAATAAAGTTTGGGATATTGAACGATAAGCATTATCTGTTTTTTTTATTTGCTGTCATCCCGGCAAATCTTGTTTTCTTTCAGCATCTTGGCGCTTTTCCGCTATACATAGTTAATGATCTTAAGTATTCCACAGCAGCATTTGGATTGTTCGGTTCAATAAACACTGTTTTAATAATCATCGCAGAAGTTCCGCTTAATAATATGATGAGCAATACTCCATACAGAATATCTTTAATGATTGGAGCTTCTCTTGCAGGCTTGGGTTTTGGCGGATTTGCAATTGCAGGCTCTACATTACCGCTTATAATTGCCATAATAGTTTTTACATTTGGAGAAATGATTTTCTTTCCAACAACTGCAGCATATACTTCAGAAATTGCACCGCCGGAAAGACGCGGCGAGTATATGGGATATTATCAAATGACTTTTAGTTTTGCTTTTTCTGCTGGTCCCTGGTTAGGAACAGTTGTCTATGAAAACTTTGGCTCTTCATTTCTGTGGAACTCTGCATTATTTTTCGGTATGATTACAGCAGTATTAATGTTTTTTATTAAAGAAAAGATTCCTTCAAATGGAAACAGACCTGAGTAATATTATCAATCATCTTAAACGGGATCTTATTACAAATATCAGTACAATCGGTTTTATCGAAAGCAATCCGATTACAGAGATTATAGAATTAGACAACTCATTTCTGATTAAAGGCTCAAGCGATGTTGAATGGGTTTATATTGTGTGCAATAACGAAGCCGGGCTTAAAGCTTTGTTAGAGAGAGCCGGTAACAGCATTTACTTTGCATCTGTAGAAAATTGGATGATACCTTTTATTACCGAAAAAAGAAAACCTGAGTGGATACTTACTACAATGCGTTACTTTCTGCCTGATGATGTGGATGTTCCTGCAAATAAAAAAGATGTAATACCTTTAACAACAGATCATATCGGTTTTATAATTTCTCAGTCGAATTACAGACAGTTTTTAACCCCAGCATATATTGAAGAAAGAATAACAAAATCTATCAGTGCTGCAATAATGAAAAAAGATAAACTTGTTGCCTGGGGTTTAACTCATGATGATGGTGCTCTTGGCTCGCTGCATGTTCTTGATGATTATAGAAAAAAAGGTTATGGAAGAGAAATACTTCTTTCGCTAATTCATCAAAACAGAAAGCTCGGTAAAATTTCTTTTGCACAGATTGAGGAAAAAAACCAAAAGGCAATTAATCTTGTTGAGCAGTTAGGGTTCGTTAAAGACAGATTGGTAAGCTGGATTAAATTGATTTGAAAAAGATTTTAATGCGGAGACTTTAAAACACAAAAGTGTTATAAAGCTTTAATAATTATTCTTTAATTTTGAAACATAATTAATTATTGGTTTATAAAATGGATTTAGTTGATTTACTCAAAACACAAAGTTCAGAAATTCTGGAAAACGCTCATCAGTCGTTAAACTGTGCTTATTTAAAATCTTACAGTAAATCTTCACAAAGTGAAAACAGAGCAAGGCTGTTAAACCTTCTTACATTAACACAGCAATGTGTAAGCGAAAGGAATTTGCTGCCAATGAAAGAGTATTCGTCACAGATTGCAAGAGAAAGATTTAATGCTGGATTCGGCTTGCACGAAGTACATACGGCTTTTAATGTTTTAGAAGTAGAGATATGGAATCGTGTTACAAAAAACATTGCGCCGGAAAATCTTGGTAAAGCTTTGGGATTGGTTAGCACTGTTCTTGGTGCGGGGAAAGAGGAGCTTGCATTAACGTATGTTTCACTTGCAAGCAAATCCAAAACACCAACACTAAATCTTACCGAACTGTTTGGCAGGAATTAGAATAGCTAAATTTTAAGTCATTATCATTAAAGCAGTAATTTATTGGTTGCGCTTTAGATTCCAGTTTTCAGTGGGTGGTATTTGAGAAAAATAAAAACTATCTAAGCACCAGCGTATCCGGTCCGGAGACTTTGTTAATGTGGCATTTGCATTCATCGGTATTAAACATAAACTCACCTTTTGCAGCTCTGATACCATCAGTTACGGAAAAATAAATTACCTGCGGCGTACCATAAGCAAACATTATGTGAGTAAAGGAATCATTTAATACTGTGTATTTGCCTTCATCAAGAAAAAACGGATCCTGCTGTACATCAAGTTCATCGCCATCTTTATCTTTAATAATAACGGTTAAAGAATCAACAGGAACACCAAGCGTATCTACAACTGTTACCAGATAAAATCTGAACTCGCCTGTGCAAATACAATCTTTCTCTATTTCGGAACAAGAAAAGAGAATTAAAACCGGAAAGAATGAAATAAAAAAGATTTTCATTTAAAAATAATAGTTGACGGATTTTTATAGTTACTAATATTAATTAAATAAGGATATTCACAATAGCATGTTCCACTCAATTCGACGTTAAATATAAATATTGTATCAATTGCTTTTGTTCCATTTGATGCGGAGAAAGAAATCTCATTGCTGCAGTTAATGAGAATAGATAGAAGATCTTAGTGCTCATCATCTACTATTGTGTACCGTCCAATCGCCGCTGTTATAGGGTTTTGCGGCACATTCAAAATATTTCCGCAGCCATCTTTAACAGTAATACTTAAATTATTCACAGGTCTTCCTAAGGTATCAATAATTGTAACATAGAATGTTTTATCAGGATCGCCCCGCATAGGGAGCAATTAATATCTTCTTCTGAACAAGAGCTAAATATCATAGGAGGGAATAGAAACACAATTAAGTTTTTAAATGTTATTTTAAACATAATTAAACCATTAAATATTTCTTTTATCAAACTTAAACTTATTTTTGGGATAAATCCACAAACAAGTTTTAACAAATCTTGAGAATATTATGCTTGACAATGCCGGAAAAAAAATAAAACATCAAACAAAAAAGCAACTAAGAAAAGTTGCCAGGCTTATAAAGAACAAGCCCAAAAATATTGGTTTGGCTCCAGGCTCGCTTGTTTATGTCGGGGATAAAGAAAAAAATCCTATTACTATTAGTTTGTTTGATTATAAGGCTGAGCATTTTGAGGAAAAAACAATTTCTAATCTTGATGAACTGCTGAATTATAAAGTATCGGATACAATAAGCTGGATAAATGTTGATGGAGTGCACGATGTACAAATTTTAGAATCAATCGGAAAACTTTTTGATATTCACCCGCTGACATTAGAGGATATTTTAAATACAAATCAACGTCCCAAGGTTGATGAATACTCAAATTATCTTTACATCGTTTTAAGAATGTTCTTTATGGAAGAAAAAGACAATTCGTTAAAGAACGAACAGGTTAGTTTTATACTAACAAAAAATTATCTTATAACTTTTCTTGAGGATGCCGGCGATGTATTTGATCCTGTTAGAGAAAGATTAA
>Ga0116194_1002310_pt1 | contig 10201 bp, 10 predicted proteins | sample AD_SCU001_MetaG_FD_89887 | JGI IMG/M metagenome (GOLD analysis project Ga0116194, IMG submission 89887) | Active sludge microbial communities of municipal wastewater-treating anaerobic digesters from China - AD_SCU001_MetaG | ecosystem: Engineered > Bioreactor > Anaerobic > Digestate | place...
GAAGGCGATGTCTTTGTTCTCAGTTTGATTAACGGCGCCAGAGCCAATACTATTACCGACGATGTAATTGCTGAATATAATGCTGTCCTCGATGAACTGGAAGCCGCCCCCGGCAATGCCGCCCTGGTCGTCACCAGCGCCGACCCCAAATACTGGTCCAACGGCATTGACCGGGAATGGCTGATGACCATGCCGCCCAGTTATCTGACCCAGCTTGCCTCTTCGCTGGATCGACTTTATCTGCGGATGGTGTTATTGAATATGCCGACGGTTGGTTGTCTGACCGGACACACCTACGCGGCCGCCGCCATCCTCGCCGCCACCTTCGATTTCCGCCTGATGCGGGCGGATCGTGGCTTTTTCTGCTTTCCGGAAGTGGATATTCATATCCCCTTTACACCGGTTATTCATCAGATTGTAAATTCTATTGCCGATCGACCGGTTGTTAATGAACTTGTTTTAACCGGAAAGAGAATCGGCGGTGAAGAAGCGTTAAAAATGAAAGTTGTTTCCGCGATTTATCCGGGAGATACGCTCCTGCCGAAAACTATGGAATTTGCCGAATTCCTTTCCCGTAAAGACCGTCATATGTACACCAAACTCAAAAGGAACATGCGCATTGATCTCGTCCGGCTCCAGCAGAACCTGCCGGATATGCAGTAGGGATTCTTCTTGAGTTTTTCTTCCATCGTAATGAAATCCAATATTTCTCACCTCACCCCCTTTTTTCTCAAGAGGGGGTAGAGGAGATTTTACACCAAGCAATAAAAATCCCCCTTTGATCCTTGGTTGTCATTGCGAACGTAGTGAAGTAATCTCACAAAGGCATGAATATTGAGATATTGCCGTGTCGCTTTGTTCCGCTTCCTGTCCTCCGCTGGCGGAGGTGTCACGCAGTGACGGAGGTGGATCGAGAACTTCCAATCCGTATCCAGTTAAAATTGCAATTACATCAAAATAATCCACCCCCTGCACCCCCGCCGGCGGGGGACATTATAAGGAAGATGCAAGCAACATCCTCTTTGCTGGTTCAATCTTGCAGATTGAATCAGAGATTCATGTTTCGGAGCAATTCACATGATTGCTCCAGCATAAAAATCAATGAGCATTTGCCATTTCCTGAGCTTCATCCAGCAAGGTAATTTTCTCAGCTTGATGCTATGAGCTATAAACCATCAGCTATCAGCTAACTGTCGCAATCCTTTATTCATCAAGGGTAATTTTATCAGTATCAAACGAGCCTGGCGTCCGAGATACGAAAAATGGCGTCGCAATCCTTTATTCATCAAGGGTAATTTTATCAGAAACCCAAGAATGTATCCAGAGGTTACCGTACGAGGATGACATGCAGTCGCAATCCTTTATTCATCAAGGGTAATTTTATCAGAGGTAAAAGAAGAAGAGTTTGACTCTCTCGACATAAGGTCGCAATCCTTTATTCATCAAGGGTAATTTTATCAGACAGATGGAACTGCGGGTTTAAGTCAATCTGGGTTTGTGGTCGCAATCCTTTATTCATCAAGGGTAATTTTATCAGCCTATATAAATATTTATTCATAAAGTCAAATACTTGTTGCCTGTTTTTCTGTAACCTCCGGTTATCCACAGCTTATCAACCTTTCCGCCAGCAAATTATTCGGTTGCCAATGAGCAAAATTATAGTAATATCAATATAATATGTTTATTTCTGTAACCCGTCCCACTTTTCGCCCTAAAGATAAGCTCCGTTAAACGTCCTGAATAATCAGGTATTTACAAGAAAACAATTTTACAGGATATACACATCCTTGTCTCTGGTTACTTCGCCGCACCCGAGAACGGCGATTTGCCTTTCGCACTTGGCGCACAGATCATAAATCCTTATTTTGTCCTCTTCTTGAACTATTATTTGAGACAACCTGTCTGTCAGTTCTTGAAGCAAGGCTTCATCCATGATGCATTCAAAGACGCTGTACTGCACTCTTACGCCGAAATCCAGCAGAGCTTTGGCCACGGCGTTCCGGCGCTTGTCATCAGGTATATCATAGGAGACAACATAGAACATCTTCAAACCTCAAGATGGAAAGGGTTGTATTCATCGCCGCCGCGGATATAGGCGGCCAGCCGTTCGGCCTGAAGGCGGAAACATTTCCGCAACGAAGTCTTTTCTTTCGTCTCGGGATGGACAAATTCGCGGTTCAAGTATCTCTCGTACTGGGCGAAATAGACTTTTTGCGCTTCCCGGGTAAGATACATTCCTTCTCCCCTGGGATTTAAGAAAAAATCCGCCTCGTTGAAAATCCGGTCATTGATGAGGTAGAGGGTGAAGCGATCCACGGTTGCCCGGAATTCTTCCACCAGATCGGATGCCAGCGACGCTCGTCCGTATTCGACGTTATGCAGATAGCCGAGATAGGGATCGAAGCCCAGGCCGTCGAGCAGGGAAAGTATCTCGTTGAAAAACAGGGTGTAGCCGAAAGAAAGAAGCGCATTGACCGGATCAGGAGCGGGGTGTTTCTTCCTGCCCTTGAATGTGAAGGCACCCCGAATCATCTTCCCGAAACCGCTGAAGTAAATACGGGCGGCATTTCCCTCTACACCCATAAGTGTGTTGATGTCGGCCGCGCCTTCGATCTTGCTCAGCGCGGCCTGCATGCCCGCCATTTCCGGCATAAGGTTGATTTCCGGGTGGTTGTAGGAGAAGGTCTTCAAAAGGTTAAGGCCGTTGGACAGCTTGCCCCTGATAATAATTCCGGCAAGACTCAGGCGAAACGAATCATCCCAGAACTTTTTGAACTGTTCGACACGCAATTCGATGTTCTTTGTTGCGGGGGAAGTAATTTGCCCCACAAGTCTGCCGGTGCGGGTCAATATGGCCAGCTCAATGCCGTGTTCAAAAAGCTCCCGGATGGATTGCGTGGTAACCTGTACGTTGCCGAAGATCAAAACGGCGTCAATCTTGTTGCAGGGCGTATCGAAAAGTATTTCTTCATCCTTTTTCACAAGCAGGCGATCACCCGTCTTGCGCAGCACGGCGCCCTGTTCGGTAATGTAGAGGTTCGCCATTCAACTTCCTTCCGTTGCTTTTGTATCTTAACTCTTTAATGACTAATGATTTGCGAAAATTCCTTTGTGCAATTAATCGTGTCAAATTGTGAAGGTCTTAAATCTACTATTTTTTCTGATCATCTATTTTTACACATTTTATTAATACTTTCCCGCATCCTTTGGATTTGAACCCGCCAATGATGTGAGCGCCGTTTATCCTTTCGACTAAAAATTCCTCAGCCAGCTCTGCTGCGGTTAAGTCTGTGAATCGTTTATTATATTTCTTGCTGATTTCATTTAACCAACCGTCCAACTTTTTATTGTTTTGAATATCGCGAATTTTGCCTAGAGTCCAATTATTGACCGTATTGTGAACCATAATCTCCATAATACCTATGAAGGAGACATTATCCGCCATGATCTGATAATCCCGGTTGGTTTTTTCCACAACTGTGCCTTTAGCTCTGTCCAACCTTACCGAGTACAGTTCTTCGGGCTTCGTTTCTGTGTAAAGATAAGGAATCCTGACGAAGCCGTTCAATCCCATCGCACCAAAAAAATAACAGGCCGGGCATATCGAATCGGACTTATTTCTCATGTCCTCCGAAGAATAAGAGCACGCTCCTTTATCCCTGTATTTTTCATTTTTGATGAGCAACTTTTCATCGGCAGACAGTGTTCTTTCCGAAGATGGAATGCACGGCTTCATACTTTTAATGCCGGAATACTTATCTATCAGGTATTCTTCAATTTGATTTCTAAGAAATCCTTTAAGGGTAGAGCCTTGTACAACGACCCTGCCGCCTATTGTCGCGACAGGATTGTCAAATGAAGACATGACATCTTTAGATGCTCCTATTCTAAGGGGTTCGAGCGTCTTAAGTTCGATCTTGTATTTAAGATATTCTTTCATATTTTTCCTGCCTCCTTTTTATAGACCGCCAGTATCGGATTTAATTTTCCTACGATATATGATTTAGTCTGCATGTCGAGATTTGCCGCTTCTGCCAGTTTGTCAAGCAACTCAAGAATAATATTATTTTTTTTCAACTCCATCTGGTTTCCCTTGGGGTTTATTTTGCCGGCAAGAAATATTTTGGCCACCTCAAAACCGTTTTTTTCCAATACCTTTCTGATCTCATCGAGTTGATTGTTGCTGAAATAGTCTCCTCGCCAATCAGCCGTAATACCTTCCTTTTGGGTCAAGTCCGTGATGAAATCGATTATTTCACGTATTGTCTCGTTCGTGCTTTTTGTCACTTTGTCACCTCCACGAGGAAATCATAACCGTTTATTATAATGCTCTGTTCAAATAATGATTTTTGATAATAACCATTGAATTCCGATGTCTTTCTGAAAAGATAGCCCCAATAAGCCTTGGTAATATTCGCACTGCTAATACCGAAGTGTTTCATAATTTCATCATCATAATAAATTCGCGAAAGAAATTTTCTTTCCTGTTCGATGATTTTAGGTTGGTAATCTTTATCAATAAAAATTACTTTACAAGAACCAAATCCTTTAGATTTCATGCCGCCCATGACGAACCCGGAATTTAAAATTTGTAAGGACGGCAGGTTATTTGTTTGCTTGACATATATCTCCCCTGTTATATCGGTCATGTATTCAACTGTAATAGGGAGTTTGGCGGCGATCAGGGCGCTATCAAAAGGCGCTATAGACATATATTCAACATTGTATTTGGTCATCTTGCCTATGGCATGAATATCGGTAAGTTCACCAAATAATGCCCGAAGAGCTCCGGTAATAGTCGAATAAGGTACGGGCAAAGTATCTGGAAGAATGTTTCCTTGTTTATAGCGCTTTCCCCGTGGCGAAATAGCGGGCTTGAATGTTCCTTTTTTTATCCTTTCTCCAAGGTAGAGACAATCTGCGGTAAAAATGATTTTAACGAATTTCTCGCTCATTGGTTTACCTCTTCTAAGAATTCCTTGAAACTTGTATTCTTTATGATCGCTGGTATATTTTCAGCGTCATCAAATTCAATTCGTAAATTTCCAAGTACATCTGCTGGCACATCTGTGCCCTTCTCAATTAATATTACTGCTCTTTTTTTTGCACCCATTGCTAACCCTAATTCAAGCATAACATTTGGATTTGGAACCTGCTCACCATTTGCCCTTTGCGAATCTTTCGTTAGTATATAGATTCCAAACCTGGAAGAAAGGATCATCTTGCAAATCTGACAAAGTACAGTTAAGTTTTCGAAACGATTTCTCGCTATTTCATGTTCAAGAGGATAGAACTTAGCTTTACAAGCTTCTAATATGTTTTTTTTCAATGTCCCGTCTGTTAAAAGGAAACGCAATAAAATATGCATTCTTAGAAGGAATAAATTGATCGCATTTTCTTTGATGTATGGTGCAATCTTGTTTAATATCAATTTCATCGGGAAGCTTGACCGAAGAAAATTTTTTTAATGCTTTGTAATTCTTGCCAAAGGTTCTCCTTATGAGATTTTCGAGAAACTGTTTATTAACGTTTTGACCAAATAACCGTATTTCTTTCTGATCACTGGCATAATCGGGGTCTGGCAAAGCGAGGATGTCGCAAACTTGATTAAAAGCACCACCTTTTATATTCTCTGCCGTACTAAGAAAAACTAGTAATGTTTCCTGAATCTGTTGTTTGTCAGATGGTGACCAATTAATTATTCTAAGTCGTATTAGTGTCCCAAGGACGGAAAGGAATGCCGATTTGATATCAGAATGCGGGGAATTAGCCATCTGGGCATGAACAAAAGCATTTAAATCATCTGTCGCTCGATAAATGAGTCGTTCATATTTTTTCATTGCACTTGTGAAGCTGCGTTGTTCCCTTTGATTATTTAAGCTATGCATACTCTTTTGAAAATCATCAGGCACCTGGTAATAATTATGCACTAAATTCAATATCTTAGGAACATCTTTGCTGACCAACGCATCTTTTAAATTTTTTATTTCACGTTTTATTCTCTCAGGATTCACTTATTTATTTATCCCTACCAATTTATAGAAGCATAAAAGATCATGGATTGAATAGTCATTGCTTATTATCCCTTGAAATATTTTATCCTGATTGCGCTGGTTGTTAAAAATTTCAGTATTGACAGGTAAATCTGATTTTGTACGCTCATAAATGGCTGATAATTTGTGCAGAAAACGACTGACTTCATTTTGTCGGATATTTATTTGCGTCAGCGCTTCATATTCGGCGGGATTAATGGACATTTCGAAGTTTCTCGTCACCAACACGTTCATCCACTTCGTTTTCGGGTTGTTCAAATATCGCCATGCCTCAAAAAAAGGGAACTTGATGTTGGATATTGTTGAGGAAAATGTAATGGGATAAAAGCCGTTGTTTTTATTATTGTCTGATCCAAACTGCGGAAATGTTTGATTATAACATTCAGCAAAACGGGCGAGTACATCTTTAACCACTGAAGTGTCATCGAGTCTTATACAAAAAAAGTTTTTCAGAATCTGAAATTCATTGGATACCCCGGAGCGTTCGTCGATTTGCCGGGGATGAAACTGGACAATTGAACGGATACTCTTGTTAAAGGTTTGCAGAAATGTTTCATATTGAACCAGAAATTCATATAGGATCGAGAAACCGATATGTTCGTCCTTATAACGATTTATAAATTTGGGAAGAGGGAATTTAGACCAAAGGATGTCTTTTATGATCATGTTCAACAGTTTCATATCAAGATCAATTTTAACGAAACAGAGTTGGGAATTGGGAATTGTCTGTTCCCACTTGGCGATCTTGTAGCCTATGCGGTGACGGATTTTCTGGCCGGGTTCTATGGCGTCATTTATGTCTTTCTGCCTGACTCTTATTGAAAAACAGTTTTCACAAAGACATTCATGAATCCCTTCTTCCTCGTTATTGAACTTCCAAAAAGTCTTTTCAGCTTGCGCCATATTGCATAGTTCACAAAGTTTGGCGTGAAAAGCTTCTTCATTGCCTTCGCTCAGCTCAGAATATTGGGGGTTGATAATGGTGTCCAATTGCGGATAGTATGTATGCTGGAATTCCGAGAAGAGGTCGTCATAACCGTGCAGGAGGTCTTTGCTTAGTAAACGTGTAGCTGAACGGGAGTGATTCCCCTCGAAATAGTAATTGGTTGTAAATCCCTCAACTCTTTTCAGAGTGTCCTCTATAAAGACTCTTATATCCCCTTCCGGTTCAGGCATTACAAAAATTACTTCATCATCCAAAGTGTATAACTCCTGTCCGCCGTTGAAGTATTCGGGAATTATTTTTACAATTTGGCTTATAGATTCGATTATTTCCGTATCAGCAATTCTTGAAAGACTTTGATTGGCAAAAAGTTTTAAGCGCACAAATGTTATGGGTAAACCTGCCTTTGGCTTTTTACGGCTACGGCTTCCCTGTATATCAGATTTTAGGTTATGTGCTTCCGCTATGGTTTTAATTTTTTCAGGTACAAGGAAATATTCATGATTTTTCATAAAGAATCGGAACCATTTCTCAGTGAGCTCTGAATGTGTCATTAGAGAAGCAAAAGGGCATTTCCATGCATCTTCACTTCTTTTAATTATTTCATCTATTCTTTTAGTAAATGCTGCTTTTAAATCACCTGATTCGGCAAGTTCATGTACCAATGACGGATCGTTAGGTTCCGTCCCGTGACAATCGGCAATATCTTTATTTTTCCATAAGTGATAAACATGCCACGTTGTTGTTCTAGATTTTCTGTACCCCACATTCAGTTTCCTTGAGATAACCGATGCCTTGAGATCCGCCAAGGCAAGGAAAAACTCTTCCCGAGTGATTGGGTAAAAATTATTGGAATCGCAGTAATGGTTCTTGGAGGAACTCCTGAAAACACAGTGATGTCCAAGCGAAGGGTAAAATTCATGGCTTTCCAGTTTTGATAGAAGGTCTTTGTCGACTCGACCAATTTTGTGGGGGCAGTAGTGTATTTTTTCACCTTTAAACTTATCGCATATTTTAAAAATATCATGCTCTTTTGGATAGCACTGCGCCATATGCACCTCGTCGTCGATTGACGGCTAAATTAATAAATATTTTCGGGATACTGCATTGTATAGTTACGGTTTGTATTTATCTCATACCTACCCAACCCAAACGTGGCCGCCTTGCCTACGTGAAGTATTTCGCCGGCCTTGATCAGGGGAAGGAAGGGGGTAATGCCGCCTTCGTAAGTAATTTCCCCCACGAAACCGCCCATGTTGATTTTTTGTTCCTGTCGGGCCGAGTACCTTTGCCAGTTATGCCATCGGAGATCATTTCTCTTTATTTTTACTTCCTGGGCTTTGCTGATTAAACCTCGGAAATCCCATTGGGCGGGATCGACGCCGCAGTGAAAGTAAGAAAGCATGGATATCCGGCGCAGAAGATGTCTTATGAGAATGTGGAATTCAAGATCGCAGGTCAGCTTGCCGTTGTGGTAAATTCTCGCCGGGGTCAGGAAATTCAGCGCCAGGGTGGTTATCTGATCATTCGCATCCCCGGTTGCCGTATTGATCACAAGTTTTTCGGGATTGAAGGATGTAAGTTTTTTTGTTTCCGATGAATAGATAAGATTGCCGTTTTCTTCAGCCGGAATATCCGGGTGGGGTGCTGTGGGAATAAGCTGCACAGTCTTCAGGGTGTACTTTCCGCGCCCCCTGCCGATGCCGATATTTCCCAGCTCGTCGAAGGTGTAGATAAAATAGGGCAGGTAGTCGAGGGCTTTGCCGATGAGAGTGAGGCCGAAGGCCAGTTCATCACCGGGTTTATAGCCCATCTTTTTTTCCGGGGGCGGCTCGATGATGAAAGGGTGGGGGACGGAAAGGTACTTGCGCATCACCTTTGCGCCGTCGGGCGGCGGCGTTTCAAAGACATAGGAATAGACGCACCGCTCTTTCAGGATGCAGCCGGGACAGTCTTTCTCTTTCAGAGCGCAGACGACTTTTTTGAAGGCGTTGCCGAAACCGCCGCGCAGTGTAGAGCCCTTGTAGGGAGGGAGAATAATCGGTTGCCGGGCTTCGATGTGCAACCGGAATTTGCAGATATTCATGTCTTGCACGATCCAACTATAGATGACGAATTTACTTGAGCAACCGCCGGTTCAGGTCCCGCCTGTCCGATTAAGTAATTCCATAGGAATTTTATCTGCTATGCGGCGATGTAACCATACCGGTCTTCTTGATTATCATAGCTGAAAAATAAACGGACTTAAATAATCATTTTTAGGCAAAGATACAATAAAGATTTAATAGACAATCATTGGATATGCTTTTTCTCTATTATTTAAGGGAACGTGGGAAAAGTGTGATGTTAGCGATTGGCTTTGCCGGTTCATCTTGCAGATTGAATCAGAGATTAATGTTTCGGAGCAATCAACATGATTGCTCCAGCATAAAACCAAGTATTTATTTGGTCGCATAATCAGCGCTGAACAACCATTTCTAATACCAGGTTGCATTCTTTGCCTAACTTTTTTGGCTGCGTCGTCGGCTTCCTCAACGTATTAATAATACGCCTGCGGAGCCTCCTCCTTGCCGCCGCGTTATGCTTTGAATGCAACCTGGTATTAGTCTTCGAACAAAGCTTCAAAATTTCGGGGATTAATGATTTTGATATCATTATATTTTTTTAGGATCAGCAAATCTTCATCACCGGTAACTATGTAATCGGCAGAAGCATCGATTGCGCAGGCAATAATCTTATCATCTCATCTAAGAACATTTGTATCAAATACCACTTTCACGAAATTGCCTTGAAAATATCGTCATCCGTTACAAAACCGGCTGCTTTGGCTTTCGGGATCAATCGTTTTTTTATTTGTCGGAATCTGTTTTCCCACAGGAATTCTCCCAGGGACTCTTTAACGATATCGCTTTTATTCCTTCCTGTTTTCTTGGCAAGGGCATCCAATTCAACAGCCATTTTTTCCGGTAAACTAACAGATAGAACACTTATCATAACGCACTTCCTTTACTACAATACACTACAACAACGAGATACTCGAGAGAAAGAATTACAGCGCGATAGGAGGAACCGGAATTATTATTCCGGCAATTGAATATGTCAATTTTAAGCGGCATAATCAACTTTCGGGTGCTTAAAGTAATTGCGAACATGCGCCGGTCGTTTAGCGAGAGTTCTCATAAATGAGAGTGTTTTCATTTCCAGA
>Ga0116194_1002319_pt1 | contig 10164 bp, 7 predicted proteins | sample AD_SCU001_MetaG_FD_89887 | JGI IMG/M metagenome (GOLD analysis project Ga0116194, IMG submission 89887) | Active sludge microbial communities of municipal wastewater-treating anaerobic digesters from China - AD_SCU001_MetaG | ecosystem: Engineered > Bioreactor > Anaerobic > Digestate | place...
GCACCGGCCGGGTCCGCCGCCGCGACGGCCCTGAGGGCATAGTAGGCCGCCCCGTAGGCGTGCTGGGGGACATGTGCGGTCGCCACCGCCTGGCCCGCGGCCCGGGCGGCAAACTGAGCCGCGCTCCCCTCTTCCGCATCGCGGGCGGCGGCATGAGCACCGAGGGACGCCCCACGGATCTCGGCCATCCTGAACACGCCCGTCCGGACCCATCCCCGGCACGCCTCGATGGCGCTCCGCGGCCGGTCGTCCTCCGGGCAGGCCGCCTCAAAGAACGGGAGCACCCGTTCGGCGCAGTCCGCGGCCCAGGCTGCCATCGTGATTTGGTCCTCTCTGCTGTACTTCTTCACGAACAATGGTATGAACTTCCAATATTTTGGTTCTTGAGATACCGCAAGGGAAGGCTAAGTCAACATAGATTGACCCGGCATCAACAGACGTCTTCTAAGTCAACGTGCGTTGACTTACGCGGACCCACCCTCACGCATGAGCACCGCAACGTAGAACTGGTAGAACTTCCTACTGGGCGACCGATCCCCCCGGACCGTCAACACAGCCACAAAAGGAGTTGAATTACGGTGCACGAAAATTTCACCAGACACCACCGCCGGCTTGGAAGAACCGCAGCCTGGGCCGTCTTCTTCCTTCTCGTCGCATACGCGGTGACGCTGGCCCTCGGACTCCTCTCGCTTGAGTCGCCGGCGGACCCGATCGGCGACCCGTACTTCTCTCTGCTGGAACTGCTCATCGTCGTGATGGCGCCGCTGATGGTCGTCGTCATGGTCGCGGTCCACGCCTACGCCTCCCCCGACACCAGGGCGTATAGCCTTCCGGCGCTTGCCTTCATGGTCATGATGGCGGGGATAACCGCCGGCGTCCACTTCGTCATCCTGACGGTAAGCCGCCAGATCGCGTCCGCGGGATTCCCGTGGATCTCGCTCTTCTTCTCCTTCGAGTGGCCGTCTGTGGTGTATGCCCTCGACATCCTCGCGTGGGACGTCTTCTTTGCCCTCTCGATGCTCTTTGCGACGCCCGTATTCAGGACCGGGCGGCTGGAGAAGACGGTCCGGGTCCTGATGATCGCCGGCGGCGTACTGAGTCTCGTGGGGCTCATCGGCGTGCCGCTTGCCGACATGAGTATCCGGAATATCGGTATCCTGGGCTACGTCGGGATCAGTCTGGTGGTCTTCCCTCTGCTCGCGGTCGTCTTCGGGCGTGCCGGGGAGACACCGGCGGAGACCGGGTGAGGTCCGGTTCGCGGCAGGCGTCCCAGGCCCGAACCCGCGACGAGCGCCTGCACCGAGACACCCCCGGAAAGGAGAAGCCTCTCTCTGGCGGGACGGCGATGGCGCCCCTCGTCGGTGACGGAAGGCCACGCGGACAAAGCAGACCCGCTTTCACCTGGGTAGTGAGGGTTTATCTGGAAGAGCGGATCCAACCGCGTCCATCACCTGAGCTAACCCTCGATGTAAGGAGATGCCTATGGAAACAGTCAGATCGAAAGACGGAACGCTCATCGCCTACGAGCGAAGCGGGACCGGGCCGGCCCTGATCCTGGTGCACGGGACAACAGCCGACCACACCCGCTGGCAGCCTGTCCTCCCGATGCTGGAGCAGACATTCACCATGTACGCCGTCGACCGGCGCGGCCGCGGTTGGAGCGGTGACTCGGAAACTTACTCCCTCGAGCGTGAGTATGACGATATCGCGGCCGTGGTGGCCTCCATCCGGGAGCCGGTGAACCTCCTGGGCCACTCGTACGGGGCACTGATCTGCCTGGAAGCGGCGCTCCGCGTCACAAACCTCAGCAGGCTCGTCCTATACGAGCCGTCGATGCCGACAGGAGAGCCTATCTATCCGCCCGGTGCACGGGCTAAAATCCAGGCACTCATTGATGCGAGGGACCGCGAGGGGGGTCTGCTCGCATTTTATCGCGATGTTGTTGGGATCCCGGAGCATCAGATCGCTGTGCTGCGAAACGAGCCTGCCTGGGCGGCCAGGTTGGCAGCGGCACACACCATCCCGCGGGAATTCTCGGATGAAGACTATATCTTCGAGTCCTCGCGCTTTAAGGACCTGGACATCCCCGCTCTGCTCCTGCAGGGTGAGAACAGCCCGGATTACCTTAAGGCAGCCACGGAGGCGGTGCACGCGGCGTTGCCCGGGAGCAGGATCGTCATCATCCCGGGACAGCAGCACATCGCGATGAGCACGGTGCCGGAACTGTTTGCGCGGTTGGTCACCGTATTCCTGTTGAGTCCGGCCGAATCGGTGCGGATGGAGATGATTGGGGGGCAAAAAGGGTAGGAGGTGTCCGGAGGGATGCGGGATATCACGAACCGTGTCCCGGGGAGGAGCACCGCGCCACCCGCCGTCCGCGGAGGTGCGTATCGCATATAGCGCCATTATATAGTTCCCTCTCCCATGTTGGAATGCTCTGAAGAGAGAGCGAGGTGAACGATGCTGTTTATTGCGCTGGCAAAGTTCAAGCAGAAACTGAGTGAGGAAGTTGTTGCCGAGAACCTGAAGGACATCAGGACCGATGCGGAAGGAGGGGTCCGCTACCTGGGCGTCTACTGGACGCTCGGACGCTACGACACCGTCGTGCTCTTCGAAGCCCCGGACGAGAAGGTGGCGATGGAGATGGCCCTGCGGCGGATGGACCGGATGGAAATCGAGACGCTCGTTGCTCTCCCGGCAGATGCAGCGAGTCCGGCGGGGCCGGAGTGAGGGAGGTTAGCGCAGGGCGCTATAGTCCGCCCAGGTCTCTTCCCTCGCCTCTCCCGCCCTACACGAAAAGATCACATTTATGCCGTATCGAGCGTCATCCAGACATTATGAAGATGAAAGCCACTCTCTGTGCGATTATTCTCCTCATCGCCGTGCTGATCTGCGGGTGTACGACCACCTCCCAGCAGACCACCGTTGCTGCTGCCGGCCCCGATACCCCGAGCCTCATCGGGAACTGGACCGGCACCATGACGGGCTACGAGATGGCGTGGGATTCACCGACTTCTCCGGCTACATCATCACCATGAGCATCACCGAACAGCAAGACCGGGTCTTCTCGGGTGAATTCATCTTCACGAACGAGAGCGGGTTCCGGGTCTGGGAGAACGCCCCCTGTGCCGGGGTGATCGGCCGTGACGGCAGGACGCTGACCATGATCGAAGACGGCGGAGGGTATTCTACCGTCTCCATCGTCGCTCCCGACGAGATCGAGATCATCTACGCGGATGGAAACGATCCCTTCCAGATCGCGGTCAACGCGCTGAAGCGGGTTTGATAACCCCTCTTTTTTTGCCCGGCCGTCAGGCCTGCTCCCCATTTTCGCGGCACCCATGACGCCCGATACCGGAAAACCTGTTGTGAAGGAGAGGAACGGTAGCGACCGGACGCCCGCTGCCGGGCTGACCCGACCCGGCCCTGATACCCCCTCACCCGGTCTCGAAGCTCGTGACGCCGTAGCACCGGTCAAGCGGGAGGTCGGGGATCTCCTTTGTATACATCCGTGCCGTCCCAAAGACCGGGACCATCCCGTGCCGCTCTGCGAGGGCGACGCCGGCGCCGTTCGGTTCCGGGACGTCGAGGAAGAGCGGCTGGCCGGGGACCGCCGCCGCGAGGCCGGAGTAGATCTGCTCGGCGATCTCGGGCGTGTCGGCAAAGAGCGGGCCGATCTTCGCGCCCCTGCGGCACGGCCGCACCTGCCCGTAGCCGCGGACCTCCCCGTTCTCAAGGACGGCCAGCGCCGTCGCGCCGGGCTGCGCCAGCCAGTGGCGGAGGAACTCCGGCCGCTCTGCCGGGAAATGGCGTGCATCGTAGCGGACGAGAGCGTCGAAGGGAACGCTCGCGGCGTCCAAGAGGCCAGGAGGACGGGTGCCCCCGCCGAGACCCTCGTACCGGATGTTCCGGTGCGAGAAGAGGAACCCGTGGGCGGCGTAACGGTCCTGCATCTCGAAGACCCCGTCGATCCCGAAGTTGTAGGACCCGGCAAGCCGGTCGGCGCGCTCCTGGATCGCGAGACCGATGCCCCGGCCCCGATATTCGGGGTCGAGGATATAGAACCCGCCGAAGGCAAACCCGCCCGGGTAGACCATGATCGAGAACGACCCGACAAGGCGGTTCCCGAGGAGCACCGCAAAGAACGTCTTCGGGTCGACCGCGTAGTAACAGTCGCCGTCGGAGCAGCCGGGGTTCCAGCCCTCCCGTTCCGCCCAGTCGACTGCAATCCCGACTTCGGTCTTCGTCATCGGGCGAATCGTGATCTCACCTGATGCTGACATACTATGCGTGCATCCCGGCGAGGGATGAAGGTTTTGAACCGATTCCGCTCCGGCAGCACCACGAGGTCACGGTATCGGGAAAAAGGTTATGTATGAGATTTACCGTCGGACGGGTTTCAGATCCAGGACTGATGAAGGTCTTCATCGACCGCCACGCCTACATCTTTCACCGGCCCCGGTTCTTCCGGCAGAAGGCACTCCTCCACCACCGTCGGGGTGATGGCGGACAGAGACGTGCTGGAATACCTCAACGCCGTGGCCCGCATCCAGGGCTTTGAGGTTGCCGGGCGAGCGGAGTCCCGCGGATCATGCCTACTGGGCCGACCGGGGGTGGCTTGAGAAGGGGAGGCGCTATACTACATGCACGTGCCGGTCAACCCGGTCTACCATGCCCTGGGCGTGGTGGAGTGGTACCAGCGGCAGCAGATACGGAGGGATCTGCGGGGGTAAGACCAAGCAGATCTCGAAGTACTAGAATATTTACTTGTATTAGAGGTTTTGACTGCAGTATTACATAGACACAAATCAAAATTTTAATCATTAAGGTTTTCCAAGAGTTCTGATAATTGATCCCAATGAAGAATCTCAATCTTCTAATGACAGGTTTAAATTTTAGTAGTAGAAGTTTCTGTGGCAGCGAAGGGAATAGACTGAACGGATGTAATTATGATTACTCTTGGCTTCTGTTGAACCCTTCCTCACTAATTTGGGCCGATAAAATCATCATTACACCTACAATTGAAAGCGAGATGAATCGGGGGTACTATCCAGATGAAGGAGGGAAGATATCGAGATCCTTAAGGATTACCTTTGACACCGCGAAAGAATATGGTTTACTTGAAGTGAAAGATCCAAACGAAGAAATAACAGATAGTCTTGAAAAGGAGATTTTAAAAGAAATTCAATTGGATACAGACGTTTTAGGCAAACTGTTTCCAAAACAAGTCAGAATCGGAAACCAGGAAGATGTCCCAGGTGAGATCTTCATAGAAAACCAATCGTACTGTACGACGAAAATATTTGGAATTTATGCAAGTTTAATTCTGGCAAAAAGATGGGAAGCATATAGTCTGTTCCCCAGATCTTACACAAACTATTGCAAATATAAATTTGGAAGTTCCTTAATTACAGATAAAAAAATGATGCCCATGTCCGCGTCCATGAGCAGTATTTTTAATATGGTACTACCCGAACAAGAGGTGTTTCCATACTACTGCTTTGGAAAGGATTGCAACATGTGCAAGCACGAGAAAAAGTGTAGCACAGATTATGAGTCAGCACTAGTTGAAAATTTACACAGTTACTTTGAGTATCGAGAATATGATTGGATAGTTCAAATGAAAGCAGTAGTCCAAGACATAGTATCTCGGTTAGAGTCAAACCAAGAAGGTATAAACGATGACAGTATCATTAATGAATTCAAAAAAGAGCAGAGAACGATTACACGAAAGATTCATAATACTTTCCCAAAAGTGAAAAGATGGGCACATATTTCACTAGCAGCCTCCATTCCGACTGCTGCTCTAGGAGCAGCTACAGGTCTACCAAGCATAACCTATTTTGGAGCTACAATGGCTGGCGTATCATCACTCGCAAACGAACTGGTCAATTACTCCGAGAATAAGTATAAGTGGATTGGTTTTATCAAGAAAGGAACTACTACAAAAAGGCTAAAATAAAGTGACCTTAGGGATAGGATTCATCAACCCATACGTTCATTAAACATCTAATTTGCTAGTTACAAGCTATTCGAAAATTACATCTCATATGCACAAATTCCAAGCGGCGGTCGATCAAATACAATAATAACTCACATTGAAAGATGTCAATTTGGACACACCATTCCTACCGTAGCAAAACAGCGCCTATATCAACAAAAATACCAAAATATCAAAACCCCTCCCCCTTCCGCAGCCTCAGTACTTCGCTAAAATATTTGAAGCAGTCCACTTGGAGAATAAACCCTCGACATCCTTTCGCGTTCTTCGCGGCTTCGCGTGAGTTTTCGGCACAGGGGTGATAGAGCCTCACGCGAAAGACGCGAAGCCGCGAAGTCCGGTGTCCAGGTGCTGCTAATTCCGTTTTAAGTCGTCATACGAGACTGCATCGCTCGATCTAGAATGTCAAAATTAGCGAAGTACTGAGCCTGGGCCGTCTTGTTCCTCCTAGTCGCATACGCGGTGACGCACCTCTGGATATTTGCTCACGGTTTACGACATGGGATCGATTTTGGGGGGAGTTTACTTTACTATTGTGAAGCTGAAAATTATCCGCGAAGAGATTTTATAGGGCAGTATTACTGCAACAACGGTGGTGGTCGGGCTTTAACCTATTATAATCCCACTAAAGGGTGTGATATTACTGATTGCAAGAGAAATAACTCCGGCATTGAAAGAGATGTTGAAACGCAACTGAAATTACTGGAGATTGAGCCAATAAGACTTAATTTTAGGATATTTTTTGAATTATTATTTTCTCGACATTAACTTTTCAGCACGATTGAGTCAGATCGCAGATACGGCTTCCCTCCAGATATCGCGCCTTGGGGAGGGACTGGCCTCCTCCCGGCGGCAGAGGAGTTTTGGGACAACCTCGATAATAGAAGGCCGAATTAGTACGAAGGAGACAATATAACGAAATCAAGAATTAACACGAAAAAAGGGTTTCCTGAAAGTCAATCAATGATTGTCGGACAAAAGTTTCTTTGGGTGGACCTCCAAACAGTCTTCAACTCGTTTTAAGTCTCTATAGTTAATAGGGTGCAAAGAGCAGTAATCTACCACCATGAATTCTATAGCCCTCTTTGCTATCTTAGGGAAATCACTGGCATGATGTTTTTTTTCAAGCTCCTTTATCTGTAGATTCTTATTGTACTCCATATAGATTCCATGTTTTATCAGGAAAGATGCAGGAGTATTAACTTCATCACAAACATTAGTAGCAATTCCGGTTAATTTGTCGGAACCAAGCGAGTGAACAATTTTGTGGATAATTCCATACATAATAAGAAAATTAAAATTCCAAAATATTTTTCGTGCAGTTTTCCTCCTCAGTTCTTCGTCTAAGAATTTATTTGAATCTCCACTTTCTTCTAGATGGCTCAGTCTTTTTGATATATAATCCACCATCTCTTCTTGTTTATCTCCACTCTTCATTAATTCGAAGAACGAAGACAACATTCTCAGGTGAACGTCCATACCATTCCCAAATATTTTCTGAAGTTTGACTTTTTCCAGCGAACCCGCTCGGTTCCGGATAATACATCCCATGACTTCTACGGTTTTAATAGCCTTCCTAAAGTCTTTTGTGAAGATGTCGTTTTCCTCGCTGTGCTCTTCCTGAGACACTTCTTCATGAGACTGTTCCAATTCATCTTGAATCTTTAATCTTTCTGTCCGCTCCATTTCAGGAGTTACGTTTCCAGGTGGCAGAACCGCCTTAACGATGTTGTGCGCCTGTTCATCAAAGAACCTAACCTCATCTTTCATCAGCGTCGCTGGTTCAAAGCCATTAAATAAGGATAAGGCAACTTTTTCGATTTCATCGAGGATTCTAGGGGTTTTAGAATGATGGGTCAGAAAGACTGCAATGTAAGCATTTTCATCTACATGAAGGTTATTTAATACGGCACATATCTCCTCCATCCCAGTTGGCTCCTCAATGTGCTCAGAAAGAGCTTTGGCAGCAAAGAAGTAATAAAAACAGGGATATTTGAATGAGTAATTTCCAAAACTATCCTGTGATACAATTTCACTTAGATTAGTAATTAAGATCTCTTGTTCCACTGGAAGGTTGTAGATATCTGAATATAATTTCATAAAAGAGAGAAATCCGTCGGGGTCTAGTTCCTCCAATTTTCCTTTATGCATGTGCGAAGCGAATCGGGTTAAGAAATTAATGTAGATATCAATCTCGTCTTCTCTCACACCACGTTTCCTTAAGTAGTAGTATATAAATGCCTGGTAACAATAGCCTTGCGAAGTAATATCACGATCAAGTGGCAATGCAAGTGTTTCATAGGTTACTATAGTAGACAAAACGAAAAACGGATATGCAGGCAATACTCCTTTACCTATATTTCGCCCTAAAGTGATATTTAGAAGTTCTACGTTTTTGTCAATGCTCTTATAATCAATTACAGCATTATCGTCGCTTAAACCGATCCATTTTTTTACTAGTTCGTATATTAGGGATGGTTTGAGTTCTTTTATTCTAAAAGTCGTAAACGAAGAAATAAGTGTTTTATCTTTGATATTCAAACTAAAGATATCATCACCAACAACAATGCAATAGCGGTATTTAAGTAGATCTGCTATATGCTTCTCCTTCCCTTTAACGCGATGAAAATCATCTAGTATCGGTACTATCCGATCTACTCCAATTTCCCTCTCATCAATATCAATATATTGCTCATGAAGTGATTTCGAAATAATGTTATCTATCTTACCCGGAAAGACATATTTTTCATTAGATAAGTAAACGGGGATAAAATTCAAACTTCGTAGCTCGCAGAATATCTTCTTACATAGGGTCGTTTTGCCGGACTGATCCTCTCCAGCGACAATAATCCTTCCATCTGTGAAGAGAATATTTAAGAGTTCATTGGAATTTATCGTTTCCTTACCTTCCTTTAAACTATTGAATTTATCCAACTTGACGTCAATATAGACGTCATCTAAGGAAACACTCTCTTTCTTAGGATGTGCTTTTGTTAACATTTCTGCATCGTGTAAGAAAGATTGAAAATCATCGCTGATAATTAATCGCCTTATTTTCAGTTCTTTTTCAATTACTTTCTTTAATCCCCCGTAAACATCCTGCCACGCGGTTCTTTTATCCTTAAATTCCGAAACGGGCATTCCATCTGTTGGCAAAACTAACAAGGGAGAAATGTCCGGATCGTCTTTCCACCCACATGGAGACAAAATAACAGAAATAACCTGAACACCCTCCATTTTTCTTAACTCCAATGCCTTCTTTTTCTCACCTCTGCATTCCCTTGAATTTAAAAAATCTGACGAGACAAACAAACACACGATGTCTGCGTCTTCTAAATGGTGATTAATCATTTCGTGAAGATCTTCACCAGGTAATATTAAGCGATCGTACCAAACATCTACTAAGCCACTCTCTTTGAGTGGAGCAATATGCTTTATAAAGTCCTCAATATACTGTTCTTCAGCAGTGTTGTTCTGATGGGAGTAACTAATAAAAATCTTCAACCCAGATTTTTGTTCTAAGCAATTTTCCCCGAGAATCAACTCTTTTGACCGGAATGACTTGGTATGATCTCCCATCAGCATTTCCTCTTAAAAGGCCCAGATACGGTTATATCCCTTAGATGATATAAAAGAATTCCGAAAAGCCTCTTCTCATAGAATACTGTTTAGTATCTATTCGAATGGAGAAGATGGACACAAGACTTTTCCCGTAATGAGGTCAGGAATATCTGCCGAACGCTGTTCCAGTGAGAAAAGGAAAATGGGTAAATTCAGCAGCACGGCCCTTTCCTCTTAGAGTCGTTCTCTGTCATCTCCCCGCCCGTTCCACTCCTGCACCAATACCTTAACACCCTCGAACCTAACGGTGCGCACGCTCACTATGTTCACGCCTCTCACCCTTCGCCTGCCCTGCAGGCATCGTGCGGGCTGAGTCCACGCCTACGCCTCCCCCGGGGCCAGGGCGTATAACCTTCCGGCGCTGGCGCTCGGGGTCATTATGGCGGGCATCACCTGTAGCGTTCACTTCGCCATCCTCATCTTGACACTCTCCGCGGCTAAAGCCGGGAGATTCTTGCTTCACCGACCGGGACTTGCACCGCCGGGATTGGCGGTGTAGCGGTCCCGATCTCCACAAGCGTCGATTCGGGTGTGCCCCACCC
>Ga0116194_1002323_pt1 | contig 10161 bp, 6 predicted proteins | sample AD_SCU001_MetaG_FD_89887 | JGI IMG/M metagenome (GOLD analysis project Ga0116194, IMG submission 89887) | Active sludge microbial communities of municipal wastewater-treating anaerobic digesters from China - AD_SCU001_MetaG | ecosystem: Engineered > Bioreactor > Anaerobic > Digestate | place...
CGGTTTCCGGGTCCTGTCTGAAAAACGCTCCACCCTCAAGGTAAAGATTCCCCCCGTTGTCAAGGAATCCGACCAGCAGACTGTCTTCGGCATGACTAAGCTTATGGTTGAGATGAAAGAATCCCAGCGAAAGAAATGCGGTATTGTGGTGCGGTTTCAAATGAGCGATTTCATCGAATTGTTCGCTTTCAAATCCGGCTTGTCTGATGGCTGCTGCTATATGCCTTGCTGAGTTTAGGTTGTTGTCGCAATCAATGACGGCAATCGACGGATGCCCCAGTGTAAGGTAAAATGTTTGAGTGAATGATTTATCGTCGTCGTAATTCAATATTAATTCCAGGGCTATAATTTTGCCCGGAGGAGTTGCGTTGTTCACGCTTAGCGGGAAGCTAATCCTTCGTGCCGAACGGGATCCGATGATTCCGGTGTCACGGCCGGAACTGCCGGTTATTGCAGCAAAAGGGCTGTTGACGGTTAGTGTAACGCTCGTCTTTCCTAAATCTGCTTCCCCGTAATTGTATATCGTAAATGAAAGCTGAACGTTCTCGCCCGGCTCCGGGATGCCGTTGTTGTCGGAAGAAACGGAAGGAGGTGTAATGGCAATTTCACGGTGGGCTGTACGAAAAGTCTCGTATTCAACGAATTTCATGCTATCTGCTGTGAGTCTGCACTTCAGGCTCAGGGTAGACGGGCGGCTTACTGTATCGTGCACAATAAGTTTGAAATGACCGGGAGGTACGCTTGTTGTACCCGGTTTCAGCTGCAGGCCTTCGATGGGCTTTCCAGTTATCAGGCAGTTGGATGTCGCTGCTTCAAGCAAAAGCGATGCGCTTTCGGTCGTGGACGAGCCGGGGTTGAAAATTTCCACCTTCAGATTATGGATGGAACCGGGAGAGAGGATATTGCCGGGGTTTGCAAGAGATATCCGCATTATTGGTCCGTTTGCAAGAACGAACTGTTTTGAAGCACTCAAACGGTTTTTATCCCTCACCTGAAAAACGAATTTTCCGGCAGCCGGACCGGTAATATCTTCGACTTTGACGGTTCCTGCTTCGGTGCATGAAATCCTGCCCGGTATTCGTGAAGGAATCCAGTTACGTATCGTACCTGCCGGAACCCTCGTTCCGCTGTATTCAGCAAGCAGGAATGTTTCCGGAGAGCCGTTGCTTAAACCGGCAAAGGGGATTATCGTGTTTGATTCACCGTAGTGAAAACGGATATTACCCGAACGGCAGAGGGTGGCTGAAAATTCAGCAAATGCACCTCCCGAGCTGTTCGAGGCTCTCCAGCTGAAACGCACACTGTCGGAAGTTGTCAGCACCTTCATGTAATCGGAAGAAGTGTATACGTTTAGCGTTTTATCGAAATTCGGGATGATGGCACTGATTTGCTTGAGGTAAGGTTCGTCGTATATCTGATAAAAATACGGCAGGTCGCTTTTGGTGAAAAGGATGTATCCGTTCCTGTGCATGTAAACGGTATCGTAAGTTTGTCCGTGCCATGGGAAGGAAAAGGGAAGGGCAACAGCAACCGCAGTCGCTGTCAGCGGGTTAATATTGTTTCCCTGTAGCGGGAGGTAAGGTGCAAGACTGTCGCTGAAATCAAATCGGTGCAGTAAGGTAAACTCCAGGGGTGGTGTGCCGCCTTCGGTAAGGGGGGTAAATTCGAAGTACCCCGAAGGGGGCACAATTATATTACTGTCGCCCTTTATTGCGGGAGGATTTGCTGCTGCTGTTATATTTACGCAGGCCGTGGTTGTGCCGTTATTAACCAGTGACAGGGATGAGTCGGCCGAAACAAAGCTAACCACGGATTCTCCGGTATGCTTGTATACTTCAAGCCAGTGCAGCATACCTTCGCCACCCGACTCCGGATCCTCTTCGTCGATCATAAGGAATATGCGATACGGTTTTTCGTTCCTGACAAAACTTAAAAGAGGGGTGATGTCGAGGCCCATTTCTAGAGTTTTGTCTTCGGGTAATTTTCCTCCGGACATAAAGTAATTGCCGCCCTGATAATTGAAGATGGAGAATTGCATTTGGTAATCCGGTGTCCAGTGGGAGGTATCGCTGCTTATCCCTGCTCTTATTCTGAGCTGCACCCTTCGGTTGTGGCTTACGATGGCTTTTGCGGTCAGCAGGGGTTTGTATGCCGTATCGGGAAGAATAACGTGCGCAGAATTGTTCCATATACCCCCTTTTCCATATTCCGTTGCCAGAGTGGAATAGAGTACGTAGCAGTAACCGTTGTTTTCCCAGTCTGGCCCGTATGAGTTGACAATTTTCACTCCACCGATTTCCCAGTCCCGCATGTCAGTAATTCCGTCGTTATTTATGTCGAGGTGATTGGTAAACTGGTTGTCGCCATTGCGGTCGATGCGTATGGAATCGTGGTAACCCACAATAGTCATGGCATGCGATGCCTGTGAGGCCCATTGGGTTATAACGGATTTGCCTGCTTCCGGCGACTGGGCGGGCAGGCGGGTAACAACATTAATACCTCCATAAAAGCTGGCGAGTCCGCCAATGGGCGATCCTTCAAGATGATTGTGCAGCCATTGCTTCAGAACTTCAAGCCCCTGGGGTGTTCCTGCATGTATTGATTTTATCCCTGCGATGCGGTTAAGCATTGCAGAATAGTAATTTTCATAACCACTCATCCAGCGGTAGTCGTCGTCGGTTTCAATATTTCCGTATACAGCTTCTGTGGGTGTACCGGCATCGTACATCACATCAAAGGTGTGGAAATAGCTGACTCCTATACCGCCGTAGGGGGTAGAGGTATTCATAAAATTATAGGCAAAGTGGTCAGTATAGGTATTCGCGATGGTATCGGATGGCAGATTGCGCAGCCGGTTAATTTCGTAGCAGTAGTTATACCCTATGGATGCCGACTGCCCGCATGAAGCCCCCTGCTGACGGAATACTGACCGCATAAAAGGATTATCCGAGTTGTCCACAACGACGGGCAAACTCCGTGCAAGAGCTTCCGGTGAAGCGATAAGTGTCGGGTAGTCGGGCAGTTTGCGCCCTGGTTGGGTCGAACGTTTCAGCTTCTGCATTCCCGGGAAGGACCCGGGTGTGCTTGAGAAAATTTGGCCCGGACTTATAGTTGAGCACAGCAATGCGAGCAGGATCAGGTACATACGTCTCATAAAAAACACTATAAGGGTTACTGGAACCTTAAGGAGTTTAATCCTGAGTCACATCCTATGTTTACATCCCGTGGTGGTTCCTACGGACAAACTTAATCAAAATACCGGCATACATGGAGCTACGGAATGAATATTCGTGCTTTCCTGCTGGGTGTTTCAGAAAATCGCTTTTATAAAAATAGCAATGCCCGGCAGCAGATCCGGGCATTGTATTAAAATTCATCCGGTTCGGGTGACCTCAGGGTCTGAAATTGGCGACATCAGGCATCGCTGCCTGTGCGTCCTGAGGGTTTTTGGGCTCCCAGTTTGGCGGAGAGGAATTCTCTGTTCATACGGGCAATATTGCTGATGGAGATTTCCTTTGGACATTCGGCCTCACAGGCTCCGGTGTTGGTGCAGTTTCCAAATCCGAGCTTATCCATTTCGGCTACCATAGCCTGAACGCGTTCAGAGGCTTCAACCCGTCCCTGAGGGAGGAGGGCGAATTGCGACACTTTAGCAGCCACAAAGAGCATAGCAGATGCATTCTTACAGGCAGCAACGCAGGCTCCGCAGCCGATGCAGGCTGCAGCGTCCATGGAAAGGTCGGCTTTAACCTTGGGAATCGGGATGGAATTCGCATCGGGAATTCCGCCGGTATTTACGGAAACATAACCTCCGGCCTGAATAATTTTATCGAAAGCCGTACGGTCGACGATAAGGTCTTTCAGAACCGGGAATGGTCTGGCTCTCCAGGGTTCAATAACAATGGTTTCTCCGTCTTTGAAGCGGCGCATGTGGAGCTGGCAGGTTGTTATAGCCTTATCGGGGCCATGCGGGTGGCCGTTGATGTACATACTGCAGGCTCCGCAGATTCCTTCGCGGCAGTCGTGGTCGAATGCAACGGGATCTTCTCCGCAGAGTACCAGAGACTCGTTGAGGATGTCCATCATTTCAAGGAAGGAGCTGTTGGGCGAGATGTCGCTGATTTTGTAGGTGACAAACTTACCCTTGCTGGCAGCGTTTTTCTGACGCCATATTTTGAGTGTAAGATCCATAGGTTCGGGTTTTTACTTGTAATTCCTCTGTTTTACTTCCACAAATTCATAATCCAGGACTTCCTTATTAAGTTTGGGTTCCTGGGTATCGCCGGTAAATTCCCATGCAGCGGCATACATGAATTCCTGGTCATTGCGCAGGGCCTCTCCTTCGGTTGTCTGGAACTCTTCTCTGAAGTGACCTCCGCAGGATTCGTCCCGATGCAGGGCGTCGCGTGCCATCAGCTCACCGAGTTCCAGGAAATCGGCAACTCTCGAGGCTTTTTCCAGTTCCGGGTTGATTTCGTTCATTTCTCCCGGAATTTTAACGTCTTTCCAGAATTCTTCACGCAGGGCACGGATTTCGGTAATTGCTTTTTTAAGACCTTCTGCATTTCGACCCATGCCGACGTATTCCCACATAATGTGGCCAAGCTTTTTATGGAAGCTGTCGACGGTATTTTTCCCTCTGACGTTCATCAGCTTTTTCAGTCTGTTTACAGCTTCTTCCTCGGTCAGTTTAAACTCGGGGAGGTCGTTGGAGAATTTTGGAACGCTGATCTGATCGGCCAGGTAGTTCTGGATGGTGTATGGAAGTACGAAATAGCCGTCGGCAAGGCCCTGCATAAGTGCTGAAGCTCCGAGCCTGTTGGCGCCGTGATCGCTGAAATTGGCTTCTCCGATAGCGAAAAGTCCGGGTATGGTAGTCATCAGTTCGTAATCAACCCAAAGTCCGCCCATGGTATAATGCACGGCGGGGTATATCATCATTGGAGTTTTGTAAGGGTTCTCATCCACGATTTTTTCATACATCTGGAAGAGGTTTCCATAACGGGCTTCGATGGTGCTTTTGCCGAGGCGATTGATGGCATCGCTGAAATCGAGGTAAACGGCGAGTCCGGTTTCACCAACACCGAAACCGGCGTCGCAGCGCTCTTTGGCAGCCCGGCTTGCGACGTCGCGCGGTACCAGGTTACCGAAAGCCGGATACCTGCGTTCGAGGTAGTAATCGCGGTCTTCTTCTTTGATTTGCGTTGGCAGAAGCGTGCCTTTACGGATTTTTTCGGCATCTTCTTTCTGTTTCGGCACCCAGATGCGACCATCGTTGCGAAGGCTCTCACTCATAAGGGTGAGCTTCGACTGGAAGTCGCCATGCACGGGAATACAGGTGGGATGGATCTGTGTAAAGCAAGGGTTTCCGAAAACTGCGCCCCGGCGGAAGGCTTTCCAGATGGCTGTTGTGTTGGATCCCATTGCATTGGTTGAGAGGAAGAAAACATTACCGTAGCCTCCGGTGGCAAGAACAACGGCATGGGCTGCATGGCGTTCAATTTCGCCTGTAACCATGTTACGCACGATAATACCCCGTGCCCGGCCTTCCACAAGCACAACGTCGAGCATTTCATGCCGGGTAAACAGTTCCACATTTCCTTTTTTAACCTGCCGGCTCAGGGCACTATAGGCTCCAAGCAGCAGTTGCTGACCGGTTTGTCCGCGTGCATAAAATGTTCGGGAGACCTGTGCGCCGCCGAAAGAGCGGTTGTCGAGCAATCCGCCGTATTCACGGGCAAACGGAACACCTTGGGCCACACACTGGTCGATGATGTTGGGTGAAACTTCGGCCAGGCGGTAAACGTTGGCTTCGCGGGCACGGTAGTCGCCACCTTTGATGGTATCGTAGAAGAGGCGGAATACCGAGTCGTTGTCATTCTGGTAGTTTTTGGCAGCGTTGATCCCACCCTGCGCGGCAATCGAGTGGGCGCGGCGGGGGCTGTCCTGGTAGCAGAATGCTTTTACTTTGTAGCCCAGTTCGGCCAGCGAGGCAGCAGCTGAGGCGCCGCCCAAACCGGTTCCGACCACAATAATCTCCAGTTTCCGCTTATTGGCCGGGCTTACCACCCGGATAGCGGCTTTATGTCTTTCCCATTTTTCGGCCAACGGGCCTTCCGGGATTTTTGAATCAAGAATACTCATTACCAAATCGTTTTACGGTTAAAATTTAATGAGGAAATAGAGGGGGATAATGGAAAAACCAACGGCTACCACAATGGCATACACACGTGCAACCCACTGCAGGCGGCTCTGCCAGATTTTGTTGTTTAAGCCCAGGGTTTGGAACGCCGACCAGAAGCCGTGCGTCAGGTGCAGCCCCAGCAAAATACCGCCCAATACATAAATGGCGTCGTACAAAATGCTGGATTTGAACAGGCTGGCCACCAGGGTGTAGGTGTCTTCCATTTGGATGCCTCCAACCGTTGCGGTTTGCATGGTCTCCGGGGCAAACTTAATCACCCAGTAGAAGTTAATGAGATGCACTACTAAGAAAACCAGTACCAAAGCTCCTAAAATCAGCATGTTGCGCGACGACCACGAACTTGCATTCGACAGGTCCTGTTTTTGGTACTTCACCGGGCGGGCTCTCCAGTTCTGGTACGAAATGATGAACGACCAGATGATATGGATCAGAAAACCGAGGCCCAGGATGGGTTCCATAATTTTTACAGCCGGGTTGGTGGCCATAAAATGGGCGCCTTTGTTAAAAAGTTCGCCGCTGTCGTCAAAAATCAACAACAAATTAATGGTCAAATGCACGGCAATGAAGAGCATCAGGAAAATACCAGTTACGCTCATCAAAAATTTCCGGCCAATCGACGCAGATAAAAACTTGCTCATAAAATGGTAATTTTTTATTTGTTTCAATTTTGGCTTTTACCGGCACAAAGGTAGCCCGCGAGCCCAATTCTTCAACAAGCTGGCAGCCTAAATTAGGTAATTTAAAATGTTTCTAAGGAAAAAACGACTCTATATATTAAGCAAATATGAAGAAAATGTATTTTTTTGCAGCCCGGTCAGATAACGGTCTGTTCCTGCAAAAGGTTTACTGAGGCTCTTTTTGATTCAATTTCAGCCGGTTTTCGGAAAAAGAGTCAACGATTCGGTCAAACTTCTATCAGAAGATTTTTTTCATATTTGCAGAATATTAACAGTCAGCGAGGAAATCTAAAATGAAGGTTTTGAAATTTGGCGGTACCTCGGTTGGTTCGCCGGAAAATATGCGCGCGGTGATGCGGATCATTACCGACGGAAAGAAAAAGACGGTGGTCTTGTCGGCCATGTCGGGAACTACCAATTCACTGGTTGAAATTGCCGGACAGCTCTACAACAACAATCAGAAAGCTGCCCTGGATCTGGTTGACCAGCTGGAAAAGAAATACGAAAAAGTAGTGGACGAACTTTTAACCACTGCTGAGCTGAAACAAAAGGGGCAGGCGGTTATTGAGGAGGTTTTTACACTCCTGCGTTCGTTTGATCCCCAATCTTTTACCGAAAAGGAGGAGAAGGTGATTGTGGCCCAGGGAGAGTTGATCTCAACCCAGTTGTTCACCCTGCTGATGAAGGAGAACGGTTTTAAAACCGAATTGCTGCCGGCGCTCGATTTTATGCGTATCGATGCTGAAAAAGCTGCCGACCTGCCTCTCACCCGCAAGAAAATTGCGGCTGTGATGGGCGCGGTGCCGCCGGCCGACTATTATATCACCCAGGGATTTATCTGCCGGAATGCTGATGGGGAGATTGACAATCTGCAGCGCGGCGGAAGCGACTACTCGGCTTCGCTGATCGGCGCGGCCCTCGATTCGGAAGGGATCCAGATCTGGACCGACATCGACGGGTTTGACAACAACGATCCGCGCTATGTGAGCAACACCCGGAAAATTGAACAACTTTCGTTCAACGAGGCTGCCGAGCTGGCCTATTTCGGAGCACGGATTCTCCATCCGCAAACCGTTTTTCCGGCCCGGGTGCAGAATATCCCGGTGCGGCTGAAAAATACGATGAACCCTGCTGACAGCGGGACCCTGATTACTGCCAAATCTGACGGTACCGGCATCAAGGCCGTAGCGGCCAAAGATGGGATCACCGCCATTAAAATCCGCTCGGGGCGAATGCTGATGGCTTACGGGTTCCTGAAAAAAGTTTTCGAAGTTTTTGAGCGGTACAAAACGCCTATCGATATGATTTCCACCTCGGAAGTGGCCGTTTCGCTGACGATCGACACCACAAAACATTTGTCGTCGATCCGCGAGGAGCTGCACCATTTCGGCGATGTGGAAGTCGATGAAAATATGAGTATTGTCTGTATTGTGGGCGATATCATCCGGGAGGAGAGCGGTTTTGCGTCGCGTGTTTTCCACGCCCTCGACGGAATTCCGATCCGTATGATTTCGTATGGCGGAAGCAGGTACAATATTTCGGTCCTGGTGCCGACCGCTCACAAGAAAATGACCTTGCAGGCCCTCAGCGACAATTTGCTGAACGGAACAGAAACACACTGATACTGTTACGGGGAATACAGAAAAGCGCCTCCAGGATTCACTTCCGGAGGCGCTTTTCTTAATTTCCTGTTCATCATCAGCATTTATTCAAAAGATGGCATTGGATTGTAAATTGAAGTATACTCCAGCCATTTTTCAATATAATGTTTTTTGAACTCAAAATCAACGGGATAGAGGCGTTTGATTGTGTCTGAAAACAAATTGAAGTTGTTGTACAGTTCGGTTGACAAAAACCATCTGATCCTTTTATACTCTTTTTGAACTTCATTATCTGTAAAATCTGAAGAAACAATAAAGTCAATGGTGTTTTTGATGATTTTAGAATACAGAATCTCTTTTGAGCGAAAATAATAATGTATTGCAGACTTGTTTACGCCGGCATTAATGGCGATTTGTTTGAGCGTAGCGCCATGAAAGCCGTATCGGAGAAAAACATCATTTGCCGCACCTAAGATTTTAATTTCAGTTTTTGTGTGGTTGCTGATCATTTTTGCTCAAATATATATTCGAAAATTTTGTTATAGAATCGTCAGAATCTTAACTTTTCGGTCATAATCCCAAACCTTAGGACGTTTAAAATCTGATCGAACTGCATGTTGTAATAATCTGAACCGTGGTAGAATTGGGCGAACAGGCCAATGTCTTCAAAAAAAGAGGGGTGATAATAAAATGTGAATCTTAAGTTCAACCGGTCGGACGAGATGTTTTTCAAACTGTTGTAGTTTCCAAACATCCAGGTTGTTTCCCCTTTTATTGAAAAAGTTGGTTTCTTTTTGACCGACTGGTTTTCAACCGGCGGAAGTTTGAAAACAGAAAAAGTGTTGTGCCACCTGTATCTGCTGTAAATTCCATGAAGCTCTTTTTGGATCATTTTTTTGGGATGAATTTCAAAAGATGTTTTAAAAAACTTATAAGCATTGAGGCGAGAGTTGAAAAGGGTTGAAATAAAACCAAGTTCAAAAAAATTGGTTGCAAAATCACCTGATTTTAAATTTAGGCTGCCATCTTCCTGAAAAAAAGGACCATCCTGTCCATTCGAATGGTGGGTTAACCGCCCGTACATGCTGGAAGCGTGCTGGTTTTTTCCTTTTTTTAAAAAATAATGTAGGGTGATCTGCGGCATGTAACTGGGAGTACGGATTGGGAAAGATTCTTCCTGATACATGCGGATGATAATTTGTGGAGTCAAAACTCCTATTAACCGGGAATTTTGGCTTTGCCTGATGTAAAAATTCGGGATCAGGTTCCCTTCAAACCAAAGCGGACTGATGTTTCCGATATCGGTGGGAAAGGTGATATAACTGTTCCCTTGGTTTGCCTGGGCAATAATTATCAGCTGATTTTTAGGAGATTCTGTTGTTTTTTGCGCCAGCCCTGAAAGATGCTGTAGTAGTATTGCCAGGACAAATATCAGTTTCGTTTTCATCAATTGCTGAAGTGAAGTGTTGTACATTACTTTCAGATCACGATTTACTCCAGAATTTTTTTTCTTTTTGCTCTCTTTTCCTTTATACTGTCAACGACATAATAAACCACAGGAACCAGATACACTGTAAGGATCAGCGAGGAAAGTAAACCGCCAATGATTACCCAGGCCAGCCCGTTTTTCCATTCGCTGGCAGTTCCCTTGGCAAGGGCAATGGGCAACATGCCAATA
>Ga0116194_1002337_pt1 | contig 10113 bp, 9 predicted proteins | sample AD_SCU001_MetaG_FD_89887 | JGI IMG/M metagenome (GOLD analysis project Ga0116194, IMG submission 89887) | Active sludge microbial communities of municipal wastewater-treating anaerobic digesters from China - AD_SCU001_MetaG | ecosystem: Engineered > Bioreactor > Anaerobic > Digestate | place...
AGATTTAGGATATTTAATTATAATTTTTTCAAATGTTTCATCGCTTATTTTTTCTTTTTCATCAGACCAAAGATATCTAAAAATATTAGAACGAGTCACGTATAGTTTATGTGTCATTACTTTTGATTTAGCTTTTGAGGAAGTATGCTTACCTAAAGTTGAACAATAGTCACTTAGTATTGTATATTTACCAGGGTAACCTTCTAATTTGATTATTTCGTAAGTTTCTTTATAATTCTTTCCTTCTGATAATAATTGCTCAAGTCTTTCCTTATAGGGATCTAAGATGCTTGAACGGTTACATGTACTCCTACCATCTGATTTGCACAAAATATCCGGATCTCCATTTAAATATCTTCTAACTCTTTTATAAGTTGTATTCAGCCTCTGCACAATTTGCGTTTTACTATATCCTTCTTTATATAGCGATTGTACTTCAATAATAAAATCTTTTAAGCTTTTCTGGTAATCTGTTAAATCTTTTCCAGTGCTAGTTTGGTTCTTTTTTGCTCTCTAATATTATATTATCCTTAGTAACAGTGACTCCTTTACTATCCTGTTCCTCGGCTATATCGATCCTTTCAGGTAATTGACTGTTAATAGCTTGTTTAACAGCATGCATAAAGTTGTTAAAAAGATGAAATCTATCTGCTACCTGGATTGCATTCGGTATTATTTTAGAAATTGCAGCTGCGTATGCACTTGCTCTGTCACGAGTAACAGTCCTTACATGTTTATTTTTTTTCAACCATTTTTTTAACTCAGTTTCATCTCTTCCTTCTAAAATTGTAATAGGATTATGTGTTTTACCATCACAAATAACTGTACCATACTTATTTCCTTTTTTGTATGCCCAGTCATCAACTCCTATTACATCACTACATTTTTCCTCAGGCAGCTGTTCTGCTTTACGAAGTAGTATTCTAATTATAGTATCACCGCTTACACTTATACCCATAAGCCTACATATTAACGAACCGGTTTCACAATTTGTGTTTAACCCTATTGCTGCAATTAAATCTTCACATCTTTCACTTCGTCGTCTGTATTTTCCGGTAAAGCCATATAACTCTTCACAAAAAATCTTTTGATTACATTCTACGTTGAAGCACTTATATTTATATGCCGTAACGATTAGCTGGACTGTTTTACCAAGCAAAGGTAGATCATCAATAACACGTTTATATGTTACCTGATGATAGTCTGATTCCCTCCCGCACGTTGGACAAAACTGTGTTTTGGTACTAGATTTAATCTTTATAACTATTTTATCCGCATATTCTACAAAATTTGTTACTTTCATATCCGGATTAAAAAATTGTTGCAGTGACATTTTAGTTGACATAAATACCCCCAAAGAATTATTGTTCCAATAGATATATTTTACTAGTTCCCGAAGGTAAGGTCAACCTTAATTGCGGAAGAACCCGGATGCATCCGAAATACGCACAGTATCCCAAGTGCTAAATAATACAAAAAATGAGCGTTCTTCCTTACAGTATGATGAAGATCTGCTTTTTCAATCTTCGCCTATGGAGCAACTGTTACTATTGTATTGATAATAACTTCTGTTATGCCAGTACTTAACTCACTAGACTTAGCTACTGGTTGATGTGATAAGTAAAAAATCATACTCATCCAAGTAATTACAGCTATCCAGGATAGCAATTTATGCATATGCACATATTCCTTTTTATCTATATATTTCTTATATCCTATGTTGTATCTGTTGTGTTTCGTGCCTGGCAGAAAACACTACCACCCCAATCCTACTTAAGCGCTCACTTTTTATGCGTCGTTGCAAAATGTGACAGGCTCCGAACCTATTTGTTATCTATCATAAAAGGCATATATTTAAGCTCATATGCTAATTTTCTCTTACTTATATTTTCAATAAACCGATTAGCATTATCTTTATACCTGGCATTTTTATTTTTCTCCTTTAAAATCTTCTCAAATATAAAACGTATTATGTCAAGCATTCTTTTCTTTTCAGCTGGCTTTTTATTAAAATTTCTTTCTTCAAAAATTATTTGCAGTTTTAAAAGCAAGCAGTCCAACAACAGAAAATTCTGAGTCCTTTTAGCAAAATTTAAGATATATTCAAGGTATCCATTCAGAGCCAATTCGGCGCTTAACATGCAATAAATAAAATCACATAATACATTTTTGGATTTTTTCATTAATTCTCTAAGCTGCTCTTCCAGCATGGAAGTACCTATAGTACTATGCACAATACTTTCGATTACCAAAGTGAACAAAGTTATAGCACTGTATTTGAGATCCTCTGTTATTTTATCAGAATATTCTTCCTGCTTTGAAAACTTCTCAAAATTGCAAATTAATTCACATAGTATAAAGGTATAGCAATCTATACATAACTCCAGTACTTCTGTTTTTAACTTATTATCAATATATTCAGAGTTTTTTAACATGCTACAAACTTGAATAAGCATTGTAAGAAAACTATGTTCCTGCTCACCAAATTTCTCCTCTTGTTTTTTCCTGCCAGTATATTCAATAAGTTCTTCATGCTCACTCTGTCTATTTATAGATTCTTCTATTTCAACCTCATTCATAGATTTTATGTCAATATTATGAAACAAGGATTTCCTGTTATCATTAAAAATATCATTAACTTTTTTGTTAATAGCATCCTTATTTATGTTGGTCATATCCAGCAGATACAGACTACACTCTTCTAATAATTCACTACAGTTCATTAGCAGACCAGTATAAAATATAATAATACTTGAAAATTTCTCTATCTTAATATTATTAAAAAGAACATCAGAAGATTTATCTGTTTCAACTACTCTTTTAGCATAAAAGAAAAATAAGAAACAATCAAATGTAAATTTAACATGATCGTTTTCTCTTGCAAATAGATTTGAGTACTTCAAATCTGCCAATAGCTCATCTTTATCTATTGTAATCCCAAAACCATTTGTCCCGAAAAGCTCGTCAATAAACTCATAGTATTCACTGATATGTAACTTCTTTTTATTGTTATCTACCATATATTTTGCCAATTCCTTCAGAATATATTTTTTGCGATTATAATCATATGTACTTCTATAATTGTAGAAAAGATTGGCATATTTCCCAAGGTAAATGTCCGAAAACTTATCAAATAATGTAGCAATATTAATAGGTATAAAATCACTGTCTTTTTCATTAATACTCAAAAATAATGAATATAATAGTGGTGTCCTTGGTAGATTATTCTCCAAGATATAGTTATAAATTGAGCTAAATATAGAGTAGGAATCTTTTTCGCTCCCTGCAAACCATTTATTTACTATAATTCTTAACTCATAGATACCAAGATAATGTATAAACAATTCCTTTATATTCCCCATTATTACCTTATCTTCAAATACATTTTCAAGAGAACTAATCTCTTCTTCCTCATTTTCTTTTTGAGTCATAATTATTTTATTTTGAGGGTATTGACTGCAAAACTCCAAGATATGTCTGAAATATATAGAATCTTTATTAACATTATCAATGAATAACAGGCAATTTCCATTTTGAAGCTCTATGTCTATATTTATTTTAAATGAATCGTTCCCTATAATGCTTTTTATTTTTTTACATAATATATTATCAGTATTATATTCAATTTCTGAAAAATCAAAAATAAATGGTACATAATTACTATTCCTAGTAGTTAGAAACATATATCTAATTAAAGTAGTTTTACCTATACCCTGCTTACCGCTAATAATATAATTAAATTCGTCATTTAGTAATGTTTCAATATCCATTCTCTTCTTTTTTCTATTTTTACCATCATCTTTTTTATGCTCGGAAAATTCATATAGACGCGGTTGAACAAAGATATCTTTTAAGCTTCTATTTAAACTTCCATCATATTTGTTATGAATTAATTGTTCATTAAACTTATATTCATAGGTATTTATATATATATCTTTTTCCTGTTTTACAACAAGTTGTACTTTATTTCCTAGTATCTCAATTATTTTTTGTTTAATTTCCTTATCAACAGACCTGACAGAATATAAATACTCTTTACGGTCTGAAAGGATACATTTTAAAAGGTTATTTCTATTATTGTCTTCAAATAAACGATTGATAGTGATATCTGTTATATTTTGATTAATCCAATATTTAGCTTCACTAATAAAGTATTGTTCTACATCTTCACTCCATCCCTCTTCATCAGGAAACTCAAATAAAATATCAATACTTTGATTTTCAATAGATATGCTCTTGGTATAATAGTGTCTAAACCAATGAATCTTGGATTCCACCGGGATATCTTTATAATTTAATACATTAATATTGCATCTACTCCTATCTGCATGCAATGAATCGCCAATTCTTAGCAAATACGATAGGAATTTCACTTGAATAATTTCGCCATTGACTTGCGTATTATTGTAAAATGGTTTAGTTAAAATATCTATATATTCATTGTGAGCAAAGGCTATAAGAGCAATAGGTAGAACAAAAGAATCTATTAATGGTAAGTATAAGGCATTTCCCTCATACTGTCTATTACTCATAATCCACATAGCAGATATTATATGATGCTTCCTTCTTATAAAATCAAAAAATTCCACAGAATTCTCTTTAAGAAGTTCAATATCTTTTATATCAACTGAATCCGCCAAGTATTTATGAAATTGATTTTTATAATTCTTTCTTGTAAACATACTAATAATTTCATCTTTTTTTAACATATCCATGCCTATATCATGCAAATATATAGCGGAAATCAATGAGTATAATTCTGCATTGTTTAGCTTAATCTTTGTATCGTCATTGGTAAATAAATTATAAAATATCTTCGTCAACCTTGTATTAATTTCATCAGAATGATTTGTTCCATGATCTGTAAAATTGTACAATGGTGTATTCAATTGAACTGCAGATTTGAGTTTGTTTTCAATATTATCAATATTTTTAAGATAAATCTCTTTATAGCTACTATCCTGAAAAAAATTTTCTATTCTCAACATTTATATCCCTCACTCCACTATGATACTATCTAATATTCTCTCACTTCATTTTTACTGATAAAAAATTAATGCATAGGTATATTCCCTTAAAATTGGCAATAATTATCTACAAAAAACTATTTAATGGATGTGATATTTTTATGGATGAAAACAATGACAAGTTATGTATAAATTATACTTTTAAAAATAAATGTAAGTATTGCTCCGGATATGATATTAAATGTAAAGGCTACGAGAGTAGCAAGACTCGTAGAATTGAAATTCAGCAAGTTACTACTAAAATAAAAGAGCAACACTAAAGCCTTGATCTGGAACATTCTGTTTAACAAACTTTGTCCTTCCTAGGAGACAAAAAAAAGTTTGTCCTAGGTTCTACTTTTTAATTCTTTACAGCCTTTCTCATTTAATCCAGAGCCTTCATTTCACCTTTGTTTATGATCTATAATCTATCCATAGATAATGTTATTTAACTTTACAATACTTCGTGTATCATTCTGTTACTAACCTAACCTCCTCATTCGGTAAAATTCGGATGGTGACAGGTACATTACCACATCAAAATAAAATGCAGTTGATATTGCCTTCATTTATCAATATTATCACTTGCTGGAGGTAATATTGTATTAACACAGCAAAATGTCCACATAAACTAGTTATGTTGTCTGGATGCGTCCGAAATACACTGGTTGATGTGATAAGTTAAAAATCAGGCTCATCCAAAGAATCATAGTCATCCAGGGTAATCATTTATGCATTTGTACTTGTACCTTTTTATCTATATATTCCTTGTATCCTTTGTTGTATATATTGCATTTGGCACCAAGCTGAAAAACACAACGACAAAACCCAAAACCTGCTTAAATAGCCACTTTTTCCTGTCACCGTTGTAAAATGTGCCAGGCTCTGCAGTACATATCTTGGACCAGTTTGATCTGGCATCTTGTCCTATCTAAACTATAATTTTCTCCTTGTATTCGGACAGCAAGTATTTGAAACGGCCCAAAGCATATCCTACACTACATAATATCTTGAGGTTCTCTGCAAAAAGTGATTAATGCAGAGCCTATTGCAAGAATATATGATCTAAATGACTTTTTTCTACACTTAACCTGTAAACTTAAGCTCAACCTATGGCTTCGCCCTTTCGTGCAAAATTCCCCTCTTTTTACACTACCTGAACTTTTATATGCAGTCCTAAAAGATTTGACACGCTCGAGTCGATGATCAATTTTGATAGGCCTTTAATGGTATAGCAAAATTAAAAAGCAGATTCCATTTCCCACTTATTGTTAAAATAAGTTTTGTAACATATTACCTTAAATGCTATCAAATGAAGTTTTCTGCTTATGTTAATACTATAGAGAAATTATATTACATGTGATTTGTATTATGTTGCTGAATTTTGTCGAATTGTTGCTTCTTTTATAAGAAAATATTCAAGGATGTATTTATATGAGATATCTTCGTGTTCCGGAACCAAGCATAAGAGCTCATCCACTTTTCTAAATTTCACTTGATAAAATGCTAATCACATTCTTCTGCACTATATTGCACATTTCATCATATTTATTAATCATATCCTGGGCCAGTTTGATCTGGCATCTTGCCCTGTCCAAATTATGATTTTTTCTTTTGTTCATATCCAACTCAACTTTTGATAGGTCTGTTTCATCTTCCACTGCTGTGTTGGCAGCAAAGCGGATGGCATCACCTAAGTCATATGTACTAAGCCCCGGCATAACAGTGTCAAGGTCTATAACACAAAGGGGCTCACAAGTGTCTTTATCCATCAATATATTGTTATATTTTGTATCGTTATGAGTTACACGTAGAGGCAACTCTCCATTTTCCTGCATATCTACCAGTTTTGATGCAATTAACGGTTATTCTCAAAGAACCTTATATCTGCTTCAACATCCTTTGCTCTTCCAATAGGATCTAAAGCCACTGTTTCAAAAAAATCATTTAGTCTCTTTTTTGTATTGTGAAAATTTGGTATAGTGTCATGGAGCTTGTCCATGGGAAGATCGGACAGTAAGCATTGGAACCGGCCGAAAGCATACCCTTCACTACGTAAAACCTTGCGATCTTCTGCTGTTTCATATGTAACTGAGTTATTGACATATCGGCAAATTCGCCAAAAACCATCTTCATAGCAGGTATAATTTTTACCATCTTTGTTATCTAGAAAATGAATGATATCACAGTCACATTTAGTTATCTTAGGCTGTACATGAAGTGAAATTTCCTTGATATTACTCATTATCTTAATTGGTTCTTTGAAAACATACCCATTGATCCTTTGAAAGATGTATTCCTCACATTTGCCGCTTTCACTTTTCACTTTAATATGGTATGTATCATTTATGTGTCCATTAATACATTGAGTGTAATCTACTATTGTCCCCATCAAATCATAGTTTTCACTCACCTTTTTCAACATGTTCATAGTTTGAACCCCCATACAATCCTATCTCCCCTATAATTAAATAATCTCTATGTTCATTATAAACCTGAACAACCCTGGAATAAATCTAGAATAAACCTGAAATGCCTATATTTTATTTACCCGATCTTATATTGTAACGAGTCACCTATTTCATTTTACTGCTCGTTCTTACCACTTTCCTATTCCTACTTCCAGCAACCCAGCTCACAACCAAATAACCGAAAATACCAACATTGGACCCAGTGCTATCTATAATTACATCTCTAATTTCTCCTGATCTGCCGGGTATGAAAATTTGATGTGCTTCGTCTGATACAGCATACAAAATGCAAATCAGAAGAGCTAATAATATACTCTTGTAGCCATATATGCCACTTCTTCTCAAAGCATTTACCACCAGTATCCCAAGTACTAAATAATAAAAGAAATGAGCATTCTTCCTGACTATGTAATGAAGGTCTCCTTTTTCAATCTTCACCTGTGGAGCAACTGTTTCTATTGTATCGATTATAACTTCTGTTATGCTGGTACTTAACTCACTAGACTTAGCTGCTGGTTGATGTGATAAGTAAAAAATCAAGCTCATCCAAAGAATTACAGCCATCCAAGATAGCAATTTATGCATATGCACATATTCCCTTTTATCTATATATTTCTTATATTCTATGTTGTATCCGTTGTATTTGATGCCAGGGAAACCCCCGAAAAAGTACCATTTTAAAAAAATGCTAACCAAGTTATACGGGTTTCGGGCTTCAATTTACAGGGGAAAGTGATTTTTTCGTTGGTTTCCCAAGCTCAGTAGTACGAAATTTTATTTATTATTCTCTTGATTAAAATGGAAGTTCTGGCTCTTCTTCTTCAACATTAATTATAGAAAGTTTGGAAATTATATTCGCCAAAATTAGTTTTTGCGATTGAGTTGTTGAAGACCCAAACCAATCAAGAAAATTTTTCACAACGTGACATGGAATATCAACCTTATTGTTATAGCGATATGCGCTGGTGACTATACTGCTGATAACATCTGCATTTTTCTGAATAGAATCTTCAAAGAGATTATGACGCAAAGCTTTTTCCAGTTTAGCTATAAACATATCAGCATCATAATTAAATTTTTGTTCATTTATAAAAGACGTGAGGGTCTGATATACAAGGTTTGCAAATGTTTGGTATGTATTCTTGTCTTCTTGGGAAATTTCCATATTAATAAAATCGTGTTTTCCTATTGCTTCCTTAACGTTGGCAAAGGTCGCATATCTATTTTCTGGTCGCTTCTCCATCATCTTGACCAAAATATCTTGATAAGAAAAGTCCAACAAATCCTGCTCATTGGCACCTTGAAGTAAACGATTGAATAATTCCGCAAGGTAAAACATATCAGTTTGAGATGTATAAATTCCTTTGTAGTACTCATGGGGCAATATGTCTAAATCCGTTCGATTAATTACTGCAACTAGGCTGTCCCTGTCTTGGGCTATTTTTTCATACATCTTTCCAATCCCAAAATCAATGATTTTAGCTGTTCCATTACTGTCAATTAATATATTTCCTTCACGAATATCCCTATGAATAATTGATCGTTCTTCAATATAGCAAAAGCCATCAATCAACTGCGTAAACAAATCGTCTAGCGAGATAGGATCCCAGATTCCAGTGTATTCAGTTATATACTTTCCGATATTTGTTCCATCAATATACTCCATCAGAATATATCCGGTAAAGATATCCTCATAAGCGTAGTAATTATATATTCTAACAATATTTCGATGGTTGAGCTTATAAAGAATTTTGATTTCATCAAGGAAATTTTTATAAAACTTTTCCTTGATTTCTTCATACACAGGTTCATATTTTTTCGCTACAAATAATTCGTCAATAAACGGATCTTGCAACAACACTGTTTTCCCAAACGAGCCGCCACCTAAATCATTATTAACCATTATATAGTCTTTTTGCTTTAAAAAAGGAACAATGTCTCCATTACTTTTCATTAATTTTCCTCCATTTCAAATTTAGATGTTTCTATTAAAGCAATTAAGGAAAGAATACATAATTTATCGGTTACTTATTTAAAACTCCCATTATTGCTATAACTATAATATCCTAAATTATCGGCTAAGCCGGAGAGGTTACTTCCTCCTTCTCACCCAACTCAACAAAATCCTTCCAAACTCTTTCAAAAGACCGATTATCCCCCATTCCGTTGTGTTTCGTGCCTGGGAGGGTTTTGAAAAAGTCAGGTTTTTCGAATTTTAGATCCCACAAAGCTGCATTATTGCTGAGGTAAATTTTCAAAAAGAGTACTTTTTCGGAGGTTTCCATGGCTGAGCACTAATATTTATTTAATAACACTTTCTCCATAGAATACTATCATACAGTACAAAAAATACCCTACCGGTTCCTTCGATAAGGTATTTCATCTTTTTACTGCAACGCTTTCTTCTCAAGTTTTTCGCCGTCATTCGACAAATTTCGCACAGTTTCTGGTACCTGTTCCACGTTATTATCTTTAGTTGCGTTACCCAGTACCAGTTCCAGAACCCCGGACCCCTTCACAGGTACGCATACTGTCAACCCGGGCTCTAGCCCCCTGGGTGCATAGTATTCGCTTTCCAACTTTGCTACCAGCGCATCTACAGCGCCTTCTTCCACCAGGATCATTACGCAGCCGCC
>Ga0116194_1002346_pt1 | contig 10086 bp, 8 predicted proteins | sample AD_SCU001_MetaG_FD_89887 | JGI IMG/M metagenome (GOLD analysis project Ga0116194, IMG submission 89887) | Active sludge microbial communities of municipal wastewater-treating anaerobic digesters from China - AD_SCU001_MetaG | ecosystem: Engineered > Bioreactor > Anaerobic > Digestate | place...
GAACTGAGAAACTGATGGCTCGATTCATTCAAAAAAACGATCCAAAATCGTCAGGGTCTATTTTTGCCCTTGACAGACCGGGGCCTTATAAGTGTTGGGAATCGCGTCATTTCAAAAATTCCATTTTCACGTGCAGACTCCCCATTCTTAACTACTAGATTATTCTAATGTTAATTTAGAAGGCCAGATTTTGTCCCCAAGGGCGACTAATTACTATATACGCCTCGCATTTCAGTCAAATAATCCTGCACTTGTATTTGATTTTTGTTCAGTATTTCAAGTATTTCTTTTCGCATTTCCTTATAATTCGTAACCATATCAATATATTTCAGTTCAGTTAGAAGATAAGGAGGTCCACCAGATGTTATTGAACGCCCATCCTTTTTCTGAACTACGATTTTATTGTTGCATAGCTCATCAATCGTTTCGTACTGAACAAAAATGAAAGGATTGATTCTTATGTTCCAATACATTAAACTGTCCATTAACTCAGCATATCGAAGAATAACTTCATATATATATACATTGACTCTTATTATTTTATCATCTGATTTTGCTGCAAGTTGTTCAGTAAAAAATTCTATCTTTTGTGTAGTTTCATTTAGTTTGCTTAAAATATCTCCAACTCTCTTTGCTTCTGCTTCAGAAGTCAGATAATAATACATCATACCTGCCCATTGTTTTTTTAAGTATGATTCAATGTCAGAATAATCTGTAAATGGAACTAGGGCATTGTTTATAACATTTTTCCTAACTGCATCAATAAAGTCGAATACTTTTACATTGTCAACAGATGGATAGCATATATTGTCTACAGCAATTACATTGCTGTTTTTATTTTTTGAATATACTAAATGTTCAGATAGAACAGATCTTTCGACCAACGCAAATATCGGAACCCTCAATCTCACTGCTTCGTCATATTCCGCATTAGTAATAGATTTATCGGTATGTTTATATCGCCCACCAAACCTTCCCCCGATTAACAATACTAACATTTGACAATTTGAAACTTCTGAAATACACGAATCATGAGTGTGTTGTCGAGGATTGTAGAAAACATCCCCATCGTCACTTAACACGGGTTCATAACCTACTTGCTTTATGAAATACTTTAAATTGCCCCTAATGTATTTCAGATCATAACATGTTGAACTAACGAAGACTCGTGGACTAGCCATTTATCTACTCCTTCTATAACTCCTTATTCACCGGCCCACGCGCGCGCGTGAACCGGTGATCTTCCCAAATGGCATATTTATTTCCGCAAAAAGCATCTCATGCAGGATGCGGTATCTCATATGGGATGCATTTCCTTCATCCCATATAGGATGCCGCAAGGTATCCTATACAAGATACCGCGACCATCCTTCAGGTATCCCATATAAGATATTTCCAGTATCTGCTATGAGATGCCTACTTCCTTCGCCCCAGTTTACCTTCCTGTAACAAAATCCTTTTCTCAAGTTCCGTTCCGCGGATCAGGCCATACTGTGCGAGTCAGACCTTCTTTTCCGGGTCCCATTTCCCACCCGCTGCTTTCAGCATGTCACGAAGCTCTTTTTCATTATTCGCAACATGAATCGATACGATTTCCTCGTCCCGCTGCCGAAGGTCCGGCTTCCACGGCTTTTCCTCCACTACGATTTCGACCGTCTTCAGCCGGACCCCGCGCGCTTCATCGTATCGATACCGGACGTAAAGCAGCGACCTGCCGTACTGCTCGACAAGCTTCTTCGTACCTTTTTGCCCCGGCTTGAGATTCAGGCGCGATTTCATGGGTATCCTTACGGTACGAAGCCCCGTCGTCATCGGTCGCAAAATCCTGTCGGAGAGGGTGGGGAAGGGCGGTGGTGACGGCTGCGGAATCGGTTGAACGGGGGGGCGGCACCTTGGAAAGACAAAAGGCCGCACGATCATTAGGTATCTGATCTGTGCGGCCTTTTCTCAAGCACCGGACCTCCCCCTGGTGACGCGCCATATCCCTTTGTGATGAAAGGATATGCGCCGGGACATTAAAAATTAAAACTAAAAAATATTAAGTGACTTTTTATTGCACTTTTCGCCTTCCCTGTCAACAGCTCTTCTACCGCGATGGGTGCGACGTGGTTTCATAGCCGAATGTCATCAACCGTCATGCGCACAGTGCAAGAAGTAGCCGAGCCACATCATCACAGAGATAACCACGGACGATCCCGGACGGGATACGGTTGCGCTTTTCTCCGAACATCTCACATGGACCAGGCATGCGAGGTCATAAGAGGCGGATTTCAGTAAAAAAGTATCGACATGCGAATAGTACACGTGTTTCCAAACTCCCTCTTGGAATGGCTGCCTGATATCTGCTAAGATGCCGAACAACCCGATTTCAAGGATATTTTCCGTACTCCGGGAGGGGTTTCCCTCGGCGACCCAATCCCGGAAATCTCTTTGCCTTCTTCAGGAAAACCATGCTCAATTTCTTGCGGGATCTCAGGCTCCATGTGAAGGTATCCCTGTTGGGAGCGGTCAGCGTGCTGATTACGGCGGTCGCCCTGGTGGCGCTTGCCGTGTGGCAGAGCGGCCAGTATCACACCCTGGCGCAGCGGGAGGTGGACACGCTCATCAACGCCGACCTGGATCACATCACCCAGGGGGTGTACAACCTGGTGCGGTCCGAGAATGACGCCATCCAGCAGCAGATCGACTACAATCTCAACGCCGCGCGCCACATCCTCTCCGAAGCGGGCGGTATCAGCCTGTCGACCGAAACCGAACCCTGGACGACGATCAACCAGTTCACCGGCAAGCCGTCGTCGATCCAGCTCCCCAGGATGCTGGTGGGCGGCAGGTGGCTCGGCCGCGATACCGACCCGGCCGCCAAGACCGTGGTGGTCGATAAAATGACCCGGCTCATCGGCGAAACAGCCACCATTTTCCAGCGCATGAACGGCCAGGGCGATATGCTCCGCGTCGCCACCACGGTCAGGACCGTCGAGGGAAAACGCGCCATCGGCACCTACATCCCGGCGGTAAATCCCGACGGCGCCCCCAACCCGGTCATCTCGGCAATCCTGCAGGGAAAGACCTACCACGGCCGCGCGTATGTGGTCAACGCATGGTACCTGACCGCCTACGAGCCGATCAGGGACAGGAGCGGCAGGCTGGTGGGAATGCTGTACGTCGGCGTCAAGCAGGAAAGCGTCGAGTCCCTGCTGCGCCAGGCCGTTCTGCAGACCAATGTGGGCAAGACCGGCTATGTCTTTGTCCTGGGCGGCAAGGGCGAACAGCGGGGCCGCTACGTCATCTCCCAGCACGGCAGGCGCGACGGTGAAAGCATCTGGGAGACCAGGGACCGCGACGGCAGGCCGGTCATCCAGGAGCTCATCAAAAAGGCGACCAGGCTGAAGCAGGGCGAACTGGCAACCGAGCGCTATCTCTGGCAGAATCCCGGCGAACCCCGCCCCCGCTGGAAGATCTCCCGCCTCGCCTACTTCGAGCCGTGGGACTGGGTCATCGGGACCAGCGTGTACGAGGACGAGCTGCAGGCCTATCAGAAGGTCCTGAGCGGCGGCCGCGTCAGGATGACCAGCTACATGGGCGTCGCCGGCCTGGCCATCATCCTCCTGGTAGGACTGCTCGGCGTGCTCGTGGCCCGCACCATTGCGCGCCCCGTCAACCAGATGAAGGAGGCCGTGGAGACCATCATCGAGGGCGACCTGAACCAGACGGTGGAGGTGCGTTCCCGTGACGAGATCGGCACGCTGGCCCGGGCATTCAACGTGATGACCGGAAGGCTCGCCAGGACCATGGAGGACCTGCGCGAAAGCGAGGAAAAATACCGGGGGATTTTCGAACAGGCCGTGGAGGGCCTGTTCCAGACAACGTTCGATGGCAGCTTTCTGAGCGTCAATCCGGCCATGGCCCGCATCGCCGGCTATGATTCGCCCGATGAGCTGATCTCCTGCGTACGCGATGTGCGGCGCCAGCTCTACGTCAACCCGGAGGACCGCGATGCAATCACGGCATCCATCCTGGAACAGGGAGAGGTTCTCGGCCGGGAGGTTCAATTCCGCCGCAAGGACGGGCGGAAGATCTGGGTTTCCATCAGCGCGCGCATGGTGCGTGACGAATCCGGCGCACCGCTCTGTATCGAAGGGTATCTCGTCGACATCACCGAGCAGAGGCTGGCCGAGGAGGCGCTGCACAAAAGCGAGGCGCTCATGGCCGAGGCCGAGCGCGTGGCCGGGTGGGGCAGCTGGGAATTGGACATTGCCGGCGACACCATTTATGTCTCGGACGGCCTGAAGCGGCTCGCGGGGCTCCCCCCGGACTACCCCCCCGTCCCCCTGGACGACTTCATCACCGATACGGTGCATCCCGACGACCGGGGCGTCCGCCGTCGGAATCTCGACGAGGTCATACGCGGCGTGGCGACGCAGTACGACCACGAGTTCCGCATCATCCGGCGCGACACCGGCCAGGTGCGCATCTGGCACGGGGTCCGCGAGGTCCAGGCGGACGCGTCCGGCATTCCCGTGCGCATCATCGGAACGGATCGCGACATCACCGAGCAGAGACTGGCCGAGGAGGCGCTCCGCGAGAGCGAAGCCCGCTACCGGGCGCTGGTGGAAAACCAGGTGGAAGCAGTGTGCCGCTGGCTTCCCGACACGACCCTGACCTATGTGAATGAAGCGTACTGCCGCTTGCTCGGCAAGTCGAGGGAGGATCTGCTCGGCAAGTCCTTCCTGGACTTCATAGCAACGGAAAACATACGGGATCTCATGAGACATGTCCGGTCTCTGATCAATCACCCGAGGCTGGCATACTACGAACATGAGGTGTCCAGCGGAGACAAGGGTCCGGTCTGGGTACGATGGAGCGATTGCCCGATCCTCGACGGGAAAGGCGACCTGCAGGAATTCCAGCTGGTGGGCATGGATATCACCGACCGCAAGGTGGCCGAGCTTGCCCTGATTTCCCAGCGGGAGCAGCTGAGAAAGCTGGCCACGGAACTGGCCATGACGGAAGAACGGGAACGCCAGAACATTGCCACGGAACTTCATGATACGGTCGGCCAAAAGCTTGCCGCGGCAAAGATGAAGCTGGATGCCCTTGCGGGAAATCCCGATTGCTGCAATACATGCGGAGATCTGGTAAAAGCATACAATCTGATCCTGCAGGCAATCACCTGTATCCGATCCCTGACCTTCGAAATCAGTCCCCCGATCCTGTATATGATCGGTTTTGATGCCGCAGTGCAGTCCCTGTGCGAGAAATTCGAGGAAGAGAGCGGGATTATCGTCGACTTTGCGGAGGAAGGGGAAACAAAGTCTATCGGGAAAAACCTGCGGGGCACCCTGTACAGAATGGTGCGGGAGTTGCTGCACAACATAGAGAAACACGCGCGTGCGGAACATGTCTCGGTCTCTTTGAGCTGTTTTGCGGATACTATTGAAATAAGCGTGGAAGACAACGGGTCGGGGTTTGATGCCGCGCAGGTCCTTATGCCGGGGAACAAGAATAACTGTATCGGGCTCTTCAGCATCAAGCAGAGGATTGAGTACCTGGGGGGAAGCATGGCCATAGCTTCCCAACACGGCGCGGGAAGCCGCATCACCCTCCGCGTGCCGGTGAACCCGGAACGTCCGGAAGTTCAGGGAGGAGCGTAATGAAGACATTCGTCATGATTGTCGACGATCACCAGATCGTGCGGGACGGTTTGAAGGCCATCCTCCACCATGAGGAAGGGATAGGCGTCATCGCCGAAGCCGACAACGGCAGAACCGCCTTGCGGCTCGTGGATGAACTCAAGCCCGAAATCGTCATCATGGATATTGCCATGCCCGATATGAACGGTATCGAGGCAACCCGGCGAATATCCTCCGAGCATCCCGAAATAAAGGTCCTGATACTTTCCATGCACCATGACAAGCGCATGGTCATCGAGGTCTTCAATGCGGGCGCACGGGGGTACCTGCTGAAGGAGTGCGCTTCCGACGAATTGTTGCGCGCAATCAGGACGCTCTTGCAGGGAGAAACGTACCTGAGCCCGAAGATATCCTCGATTGTCGTCAAGGACCTGGTAAAGAAGCAGCAGGGGGAGAACCCTTCCGAGATCTTTTCACTTTCATCGCGTGAACGGGAAGTCCTGCAGCTGCTCGCGGAAGGGAAGAACATGAAGGAAATCGCCTTCACCCTGGACGTGAGCATAAAAACCGTGGAAGCATTCCGCAAGCGACTCATGGACAAGCTCAAGGTAAACTCCATCGCGGAACTCACCAAAATAGCCATACGCGAAGGGCTGACCTCGCTCGATTAGTCGACCCTCATCAAGTCCGCCCGCCTCCGCTATTCCTTGAGGCATTTGCACCCCCTCTGTTACGAATTCCCTTACAAAGCCCTTTCCTGATTTGTGACATACTTGACACCAGGTATGACCGCATATGGCATGCGGTCCGGACCAAGAATTCTTCCGTCACCCGGGTTGAAAACTCAGCCGCAAGCACGGCTGGGGAGACCATGCCGGAGCATGGTTCTCACCATTACCCGGAAAAACACAGGAAAGGAGATTGACATGGCAGAGAACAGGAACACCGCGAGACTGGTTGAGGTAGGCTTGAACAAGTATGGACAGCGCCTGGATGAGTACAATGAATTCGGCCTGTCCCTGGGAGCGGAAGCCTGGCACTTCGACGCCCTTGCCGAGGTCTCCGTCGCGCCGCTGCCTCCTCTCGAGCGCCTGATTCGGCCCGTACGTGAAAAGGAGCATGTCATAACGGAGGACACGAACACGGCGGAACCGGTTGAGGTAGGTCTGAACAGGTATGGACAGCGCCTGGACGAGTTCAATGAATTCGGCCTGTCCCTGGAAGCGGAAGCCTGGCACTTCGATGCCCTTGCCGAGGTCTCCGTCGCGCCTCTGCCTCCTCTCGAGCGCCTGATTCGGCCCGCACGCAAGAAGAACCGGGCCGCCGCGGGTACCGGTACGTCCCCTGCTGAAACGCATCGTCGGGCGGCGTGATGGCGAAACGCTCCAGGGATTTCATCTGCCGGGATCAGGCATGAATCAACAGGACCACCCATGAAAAAACACGCTCAAAAAATGGACAAACTGCCCACTGTCAGGCGTCTCCCCGACTACCTCTTTCTCCTCCAGGAACTCTCCGCACGGGGTAAGGCGTATGTAGCGTCCTCCTACCTTGCCGAGCAGATGGGCATTATTCCGATTCTGGTTCGCAAGGACATCGAGTTGCTCAGGGTTACCGGGACTCCCCGCGTTGGGTACCCCATTGACCTTCTTATCAAGCGCATTGAGAATTTCCTCGGTTGGGGAGCGAGCATGGATGCCTTTCTTTTCGGGGCAGGGCAGCTCGGCGCCTCGCTTCTTGCAAACAGGGAGTTGATGACCCTGGGTCTCAGAATTATTGCGGCCTTTGATGCCGACCCGCGCAAGATTGGCTCATCGGTCCATGGTGTGCCTGTTTTCGACAGCGCACGGGTGGAAGAGATCCTGAAGGCAACCCATGTCGGCATGGCAATTCTCTGCGTCCCAACCCGATGCGCCCAGAACGTAACGGATACGCTGGTCGCGTCGGGTGTCAGGGGCATCTGGAACTTTACCTCGGCATGCCTGACGGTCCCCGAGGGCGTCATTACCCAGAAGGAAGATCTGGCAACCGGATATGCCGTGCTTTCCGCACGGCTGAATCGAATGCAATCGATGGAATGCGGATAGTTTTTGCAGGGGCACCGATTCAAAGTGTGAACAAGCTGAATTCGAATGAATAGCATCAGAACAACATCAAGGGTCAAGTCTCCAAAATTCGAGTTTGATTTTTGGAGGCTTGACCTCTTCACCTTTCGAGCTTCGCTATCTGTCTCCTTCCGGCAATTTTCCAATAAATTCTCAGAAGCCTGCTCTGATCAAGCGGTTTGCACGGTTTGACGAGAGAGGGCAGGGGAAACCATGCTCTCAACCCTGCCTGCATTCCTCGATTCCATGTCTCAGTTCGATTGCATCGAAAGGCTGCATGGCAGTGCAAGCAGTATCGAATTCCCTTATTCGATGATAAGGAAAAAAGACATCTGCCGCTCTTATTCCCTTATTGGTTGCGCAAATGGCTGGCAAATGGGCCTGCTCACTGGTACAATTACCCATCATACAGCAGTGTGGTTGGCAGGCGGATGTTTGTGCTTGAGGGGTTCCATATGGCCATTAGAGTGTTGTTAGCGGACGATCATAAGATTTTGCGCGAAGGACTGAAGGCGATTCTTGAAATGGCAGGGGATATCGAGGTGGTGGAGGAGGCATCGAATGGCAGAGATGCGATCACCAAAGCTGTGAAACAACATCCCGACGTGGTGCTTATGGATCTGAACATGGCGGAAATGGGCGGGATTGAGGCTACACGGTGCATTGTCAAGTCGGTCCCGGAGTCGAAGGTTCTTATCCTGTCGATGCATATGGACGCAAGATGTGTGGCCGATTGTCTCAGGGCAGGAGCCAGGGGGTATCTGTTGAAGGATTGCGCAAGCGATGAGCTGTTGCATGCGATCCGGACTCTTATGGATGGCGAACCATTCCTCTGCGCCAGGATCACCGAGCTGGTGATCCGCGATTATACGCGGAATTCTTTCTCCGGCGGCAAGGGCTTGGAACCGGTTCTTTCCGCGCGAGAACAGGAAGTGCTGCAACATATTGCCGATGGAAGAAACACCAAGGAAATAGCCTTTATCTTGCGGATAAGCGTCAAGACCGTGGAAGTTCAACGCTTGAATATAATGAAAAAACTTAATCTGTTCAGTGTTGCCGAACTCACCAAATATGCCCTGCGTGAAGGGCTCACATCATTGAATTAGTCTGCGAAATTCCCTTGTAGAGTTCCCCGTATGCCGCAAATAGACGCCGTCGTGACTTTCTCGGCCGCATAAGCCACGGTCCGTTTCCGTTCATTTCCGAATAAGGGAATTCCTATCCCTATTACTTATTAAGCAATTGAAAACGACGCTGATGCTGATTTACTCTGCGGCAACGCCCGGTGGGTATCGGTTTGACGGTTACGATCCGGAAACATTCCTCGAACTCTCCCTCTCCGGATTGGAAAGAATCGTGTCCCATTGTGGACTTTCGTCTTGAAAATGGCCGGCAGTCAGGCGAACTCGTGCGGAGTAATCGGAATGGACGACAAAGCAAGGTACTGTCAGGTTGGTCCCGGTCGAGCACTTCTGATGGATGATCAGGACAGTATCAGAGAAATTTTGCGCGAAATGCTGGAGGAATTGGGATGGGACGTGGTCTGCTCCTGTCATGGGGCTGAGGCGGTTGCTCTGTACCGGAAAAGCATAGACGAAGGAATGCCGTTCTCCATGATAATACTGGATCTGGAAGTTCCGAACGGCATCGGCGGCAAGGAAGTGATGGACGAACTTCTCCCTCTTGACCCTGATGTCAGGGCAGTTGTTTCCAGCGGGTACTATGACGAACCTGTGCTTGCCAACTATCAGAACTATGGTTTTCATGCCGTACTTGCAAAACCTTATCGGATTGAAGACCTGACTAAGGTATTGAGGGAGTTGCGATGATCTCTCTAGGAATCCGCTAGTGTTTCCGTAAAAGACATGATGCTGATGCAAGTCTGAAACAGTTACTACCGTATTCTCTCTGATTCATGAAAGGATAGTGGACCCATGAAACGAGTACTGATCATCGATCCTTCTGAAACATTTATCAGATATCTGAGCCGAATCGTGACAAAGATGGGCTTTGAAGCTCTGACCGTCAGCGATACGGAAACAGGGCTGGCCATGATCAGGAAAGATGCGCCGGATCTGGTCATATCGGAAATGCACTTTGGCGAGAGTGATGGCCTGGCATTGTGTGCGGAAACAGCGGGTTCCCCCGAAACCAAGGCAATCCCCATAGTGTTTGTCACAACGGACGGGAGTCTGGATGGCCGGCAACGGGCAAAAGAGGCGGGATGTTCGGACTACCTGACGAAACCCGTCACTATCAGTGATGTCCATGCTATGTTGCAGCGGAATCTTGCCTTCGCCAATAAAAGGATGACACCGCGTATCCGGGCGGAAATTGATGTGGAGCTTGTA
>Ga0116194_1002359_pt1 | contig 10044 bp, 7 predicted proteins | sample AD_SCU001_MetaG_FD_89887 | JGI IMG/M metagenome (GOLD analysis project Ga0116194, IMG submission 89887) | Active sludge microbial communities of municipal wastewater-treating anaerobic digesters from China - AD_SCU001_MetaG | ecosystem: Engineered > Bioreactor > Anaerobic > Digestate | place...
CGAGATATGGGAAGAACAGCCACCGGAGTCCGAGGCGTAAGATTAGGCAAAGGCGATCAGGTTGTCGGGCTGTTGGTAATCAGAAATGACCAGACAACAGTGCTTGTTGTTACTGAAAAAGGTTACGGCAAACGATCTGATATAAATGATTATAGAATTACTAAACGCGGCGGCAAAGGCGTAATAACTGTTAAGACAACAGACAAAGTAGGCAAGATGATAGCAATGATGGAAGTTGTTGACCGCGATGAACTTGTAATTATATCTACGCAAGGAATGGTAATCAGGCAAAGCGTAAAAGATTTGCGCGTTATGGGAAGAAATACTCAGGGCGTAAGAGTTATCAGATTAAATGAACACGATTCAATTGCTGATATTGCACGCGTTGTTCCTGATGAGGATGAAGAAATAAATGGCAACGGAAACGGAAAAAATGACCAGCCTTTGCTAAGCTAATAAATGTGAATTGTATTTTTATCAAAAAAAACGCCTCACACAGGGGCGTTTTTTTATTATATAAATTGTATGCTTTTTGTATAATTAAGAATAATACTTTAAAATCTTTTGTTTTTATATATGAAAAAATTATTTACAACGGCGTTTCTTTTTATAGCAGCCACCATTATTTATTCACAAGGATCAACAGGACTTTCAGAAATCAACAAAGAAGATCTGATAAAAAATGTTAGAATTCTTTCATCACCCGATTTTGATGGTAGATTACCCGGAAGTGAGGGATATAATAAAGCAGCTCAGTTTGCCGCAGATAAATTTTTTGAACTTGGATTAACCCCTGCCGGCAATGAAATGTATTTCCAATATTTTGATATTGAATATAATAAGATCGAATCTCCGGCAGTATTCAAATCAATTGTGGATGGTGATACAACTAATTATAAAATTGGAAAAGATTTTGTGCTTAGAGGATTTACAGGATCAAATAGTTTTAATCTGCCGGTAGTGTTTTGTGGATACGGAATTTCCAGACCGGATCTTTTATATGATGATTATGCCGGCATTAATGTTAAAAATAAGATAGTGATGGTGTTTAAACAAAATCCAACATGGAAAAATGATGATAAAGACTGGGGGACAAATTATCCTCGTGAAAAATCTCTTGTTGCAAGAAAAAAAGGAGCGAAAGGTATTCTGTTCGTATCACTTCCTAATGATAACAAACCACAGCCTCTGATATCTAGTGTTTTGCACGGCGATGGTGTGCAGCCGGAAGATTTTCCTCAGCTTCAAATATCTTTTGAGGCGGCAAACAAACTTCTGAACTTAACTGGATTTACAATTAGTGACTGTCAAACAAAAATCGATGAAAAGAAAAAACCAATCTCTATGAATCTGGCAACAAGGGCAATTGTTGAAGTAAAAGCAAAATACCAAAAATTTGCCCGCACTATGAATGTTATCGCATTGCTGGAAGGCAAAGACCCTGAATTGAAAAATGAATTTGTAGTTGTTGGTGCTCATTTAGATCATGTTGGTTCACAGGCAGGTTTGTTATTCCCTGGTGCCAACGACAACGCATCAGGCTCAGCGGCAGTTTTAGAAATTGCTGAAGCGTTTATTAAAGGCGGAGTTGAACCGAAGCGCTCAATTATGTTTGTATTGTTTGCCGGTGAAGAGCAAGGCTTGATCGGATCGAAATATTTTGTTGATAATTGGAAATATGGTTATAACAGGATAACAGCGATGATAAATTTGGATTGTGTTGGCTATGGCGACAGCATTCAGGTAGGTAACGGTAAAAGTTCACCGAATCTTTGGCAGATTGCAAAACAGAATGATGAAACAAGTTTTAATTCAATGGTAAACAAAACCTGGAGCGGCGGCGGGGCTGATGCAACCCCATTTCACGAAAAAGATATTCCCAGCCTGTATTTTGTAACAACAAATAGTTATGATCATCTTCATCTTCCCACAGACGAATTCAGCACGCTAAATCCAGTATTGTTTGAAAAAATTGTAAGACTTGCACATCTTACTATTCTTGAAACAGTAAATGGAAATTATGTACGAGAGACTGTTATAAAATAGTTTGACTTTATTTGTGTATTTGCGGCAGCGTTTAAAAATGTTTGCTGCGAATTCACGAATTACTCTTATGCTGTTTCGAACAAATGTTTTTCAAATTTATTTATATCTTCAATTCATACTTTATTTCTTTTAATTATCAGTAGAGGTTAAAATTATGGAATTAGGAATAGGAATGTTTGGTGATCTTAATTTTAATCAACACACAAAGCAATATCAAAGCACAGCGCAAAGATATAAAGAGATCATCGAAGAAGTTAAGTTGGCTGATGAATTGGGAATTGATGTCTTTGCAATGGGTGAACATCATCGTGAAGATTACTCTGTTTCTGCGCCAGAAATTATGTTGGCAGCAGTTTCTTCTGTAACTAAAAATATCAAGCTATCCAGCGGTGTAAATGTAATAAGCTCAACAGACCCTGTAAAACTTTACCAGGATTTTTCTATGTTAGATTTGATGTCTGAAGGCAGAGCAGAAATAATGGCAGGCCGCGGCAGCTTTGTTGAGTCTTTCCCTTTGTTTGGATATGATCTGAATGATTATAGCGCTTTGTTTGAAGAAAAGCTGGAGCTGCTGCTTGAGTTAAGAAAAAATAAAACAATAACCTGGAAAGGAAAATTCCGAGCTCCCATTATTGATCAAACTGTTTACCCCCTTCCGCAAAATAAAATACCTGTTTGGATTGCTGTTGGCGGAACAACATCTTCGGTTGTTAGAGCCGCAACGTTAGGATTGCCAATAATTTTTGCTATCATCGGCGGAATGCCTGTTCAATTTAAACCCCTAATTGAATTTTACAAAGAGCAATATATTCAAAGCGGGCACGATCCGAAGAAGATGCAGATTGCTGTTCACTCTCACACTTTTATTTCCGATTCAAAGGAAGAGATACTTAAAGATTACTATGCACAATATGCTTATTCAATGAACAAAATTGGAAAGGAAAGAGGCTGGTCGGAAGCTTATACTCCGGAAAAATTTAAGGCGGGGATGAGCTCCAATGGCGCCTTGTATATGGGAAGCACTGATGATGTTACCGAGAAGATTATCAATACAATTAATATGTTCGGATTAACAAGATATATAGCACATATAGACGTTGGCGGTCCAACCCATAAACAAATTATGAAAACTATTGAGCTATATGGAACTAAAGTTCTACCTGTAGTAAAAAGTAATTTTAATGGTGTACACCCATAGTTGAATAATCTAAGCAAAAGATGCAGCAGCAATTTATAATTTATAAGAGCGGCTGACTTTTTTTAAAATTCAACTGAAGAACGTGAGTTTATTCTTGCGGAAAAGATAAATCAAACCATTCGACTCACCCACAGGCAATTTGACTGTTATTACCCGTGCTATTGTTTTTTAATTTCTACCCGCCTGTTTTTAGTTCTGCCTTCTTCTGTTGTATTGTCAGCAATCGGTTTATCTTGTCCATAACCGACAGCTTCTATTCTCTCAGCCGAAATGCCTTTATTTACCAAAGCATCTTTTACGCTTAAAGCACGTTGTTCGGAAAGGGTTTTGTTTGAAGATGAATTACCCACATTGTCAGTATGACCTTCAACAACTATTTTGAGTGTGGCATTTTCATTTAACATACTGAAAAGTTCATCAATAATATTTTGTGACTCTTGCTTAATGGTTGATTTTCCAGTTTCAAAATTTATATAAAGAGCAATGAATCCATTTTTGTTAATTGCTTCAAACATTTCAGAGGCTTCAATTTCTTGTTTCATTGATTCCATTTCTAAAACATAAAGTGTAAACCTTTCAACTTCATTTGGGGTTCCGCCAAAATTAAATAGCCTTACCCAGTATTCTTTTTCTTTAGTTGAAAGATAATATGTGGCTTCAAGATCGGCATCGAGCGCATTTGTGTTTTTATAAAGCATTTTTCCGCCATTTTTAACAATGGCATTTTCAAAATTTTTAATTATTTGTAACGGGCTTTTGGGTTTTTCACCAGCATCAGAATTAAAAACATAATCAAGGCTGAATAAATTTCCTTCTTTAATTTCGGTTTTATTGTTATCGAGCCGCAGTTCAAGCTCATTAAAATTTTCTTCACAGCTTGCCAAATAAAAATTATTTAATCGAGTAAGCAAAGCGTGATCTTTACATCCATCAGCATCATTCTGCGAAAAAGAAGTAAATGTTGTTGATGGAATTAAGAATAATGCGAATAATAATTTTTTCATACGGCTCCTTTTATCTTTTTAAATGTTTTGGTATTTGATTTATAGTGTATTTGTTCTCTTGTTAAATTAAATTCATAAGTTATTGCCTGCTCTTCTCCAGAGTCCAAAGTTTTCTATTGAACTAATAATAAAAATAATATTATTGATGGTTTCATAGATTAACTTGCAGTTTAAATAAATAATGCTTACAGTTTTAAAAACTCAACTCTTCTGTTGAGAGCTTTGTTAACAACAGAATCATTCTTTGCAACAGGCTCACCCTCACCCTTGCCGTCAGTTTCAATTCGTGCGCCATCCATTCCAAATTCTTTAACCAAAACATTTTTAACTGCATCTGCTCTGCGTTTGGATAAATCTAAATTTGATTTATCATCACCATCAGAATCTGTATGCCCAACTATTTTAATTTTTACATCTGGATTATCAGTAAGAACTTTTGCTATTTCTTTTATCGTTCCGAAAGATTCTGATTTTACAACATCTTTATTTACATCAAAATAAATTCCGTAACTAACAAGTTTACCTTCGGTGATAAGCTTGCTTCTCATATCTGGAGCAGCGTCTGTAATTCTTAAGTTAGATAAATAAGAGCCGCAGGAAGCTCCTCTACTTAAACGGAAACACAGTCTGCTAAGTTTAACATCTGCATAAAGATTTGTTGGCATATCCAGCACTTTAGTTTCCTGATGATAAATTCTTAATCTTCTTCCTTGAACCCAGATAATTACATGATTAACTTTTTCTGCAATAACTGGCTTAACATCTGATCTGCCAGTAATTTTTTCACTTTCACCCGATTTATATCCCCACGTATTCCAATATTCTTTTTCGATAGAAATCATTATGCCACCGTTTCCAGGATGTGGGTTGTTATCCATTTCTTTTCTTTTGGTTTCACCATATAAGAGAAGTCCGGCAGCAATTCGTCCACCATTTGTTTTTGGTATTATGTCAAATTCAATTATAAAGTTTTTTGGAAAGTCAATATCATTTAAATAAAAATAGTTTCCATCGGTGCTGTTTAAGTTAAACCAGTTTCCTGGAGCAATGTTTACGGTATTTATTTCGCCCGCTGAATTTGTTGTCCATAAAGCAGGAAAATCTCCAACAGCATCCTGGCTAAAATCATCAAATAAAATTACTTTATCACCCGGAACAAAATCATACTGAGTTGAGCTGGTGAATTTTACATCTTCTTGCGGAGATTGGGTAGCGTCTGTATTGTCAGATTTATTTGTAACCTCTGGATTTTTTGTGTTTTCATCTGTTTTTACATCTTTAGACTGTTCGTCTTCTTTCTTTGCCTCGGACTGTTTTTGAGCTTCCTTTTTAATAATCTTCTCAGTTTCCTTTTTTATCTTGTCAAAAATTTGTGCTTCGGTGTTTTGAATTGTGCAGAATAAAAAAGAGAAAACCATAACAAAAATTAAATTTTTCATTTTATTATTCCTTTGTTGAATATTAATAAATTGATTTCTAATTTTTTCTGTTGTGAGGATGAGGATAGAAATGTTTCTGATTGAATATATTGCACCAAAGAAAATGGGATAACTGATAGATAGAAAGGCATTGTTTCTCGCCCTGTAATATATTACTGTATAGATTGTTCTAATAAAAGTGTAATCAAATCACAGATGAAACTTATAATCTTTAAGGAGAGATAACAAACACTTTTGACGATTATTTAAAACCCGCAACAGATAATAATCATCAAGCAATATTAAAATCAATCTGCTAGTAAAAACAAACAGAATGGCTTATATATTTCCCATTTTCATAAATAAACCTTGCACTAAAAAATTTATCTTCAAACAGCCAGGGGATAAAAATTTCATCTCCGTCCCAAAGATTAATCTCTGTAAGTTTTTCATTAAGTATCCACTCAAGCTTTCCTTCTGGTGAATCTATCAGCTCTCCGTCAAATTCATCCGAAGTAAAAACAAAAACATACCAATCATCTTTGTTATCAAATAATGGAAAAGTAATGAACCCCTTCATCTTGATAGATTTTACTTTTAGCCCGCTTTCTTCTTCAATTTCTCTTATTGCGCATTCTTCCGGAGATTCACCTTTCTCAAACTTACCCCCAAGTCCGTTCCATTTACCCTCGTGGTAATCATTCTTTTTTTTATTCCGGTAGATCATTAAAGTTGAATTAGTCTTTTTATCTGTAACATAGCAAAGGGTTGCAAGCTTCATAATTTTTATGATTTTTTTAGTTGTTGAAAAATATAATAAAACAATATATGTTCTTTATAATAAATGTCAAGAAAATAAATTTTTAACGGATGATATTTTCTGTTTGGAGATTTATATATCAAGTATAAATTAACAAGTGAAATAAATAAGATTAATCGGAGAAATATAACGCAATGGAACTGAATGAAATAAACTTGCAGACAACAGACGACAACAAAAATCAGTTTGCAATATATGATGAAAATATCTTTAGCTTTGACTCTTTTGAAGCCGCAAAGAAAAAACAAAAAGATCCGGAAGATGATTTTGACGACGAAGACAAGGATGATGATTTTGAAGATGACGATGACTATTATAACAGCGATGATGAAGAGGATGATTTGTTAGACGAAGAACCTGATGATGAAGACGATATTTATGAACAGGATTTTGATTTTGATGAAGATGAAGACGAAGATTTTGAAGATGATGAATCGGGATTCTGAAAACTAATATTTTGAGCGGGATGAAAATAAAAATGCATCTCCCTTGTTCTGTGTTAGTAGCCTAAGTAGATATCCTTAAGTAAATAATTTTTTACATAATCATTAATGCCGTCTTCTAAAGATGTTATTGTTTGATTATAACCGGCATCCTTTATTTTGATCAGATTAGCTTCAGTAAAGTATTGATATTTTTCTTTCAGATGCACTGGCAGATCAATATATTCAATATTGACCGGTTTATTAACCGCATTAAACAATGCAGTTACAAGATCATTCCAGGTTCTGGCTTTTCCTGCACCGATATTAAATACTCCGTTTATATTTGGATTGTCTAAAAAATATAATGTCATATCAACGGCATCTTTTATATAAATAAAGTCACGCATCTGTTCGCCATGGTTATATTTTGGATTCAGGGATTTGAATAAACAGACCTTTCCGGTATCTCTGATTTGTTCAAAAGCCTTATGAACAACTGAGCGCATATCGCCTTTGTGATATTCGTTGGGACCGTAAACGTTAAAGTATTTTAGTCCGGCAATCCTATCCGATATGTGATTTGTTTTTGCCCAAAGATCAAAGAGATGTTTTGAATAACCATACATATTTAACGGACGAAGCTGTTGAAGTTTGTTTTCATCATCATCAAAACCTAAAGAGCCATCACCGTAAGTTGCTGCAGAAGATGCATAGATAAATCTGATATTTTTTTCAACACAATATTTTGAAAGTTCTTTTGTATAATTAAAGTTATTATCCAGCAGATGATCGGCGTCTTTTTCAGTAGTTGAAGAATTAGCACCCATATGAATTATTGCCTCAATATTATAAGGAATAACATCATCAAGAATTTGCTCTATAAACTCAAGTTTGTTTACAAAGTCCCGATACTTAAGCCCTACAAGATTTTTCCACTTTTCATTTTTACCAAGCTCATCAACAACTATTATATTTTCTTTACCAAGCTGGTTTAATCTCCAAACAATAGCACTGCCGATAAATCCCGCTCCGCCAGTAACAACTATCATAAAAATCCTTTTGAAATTTTGATAAGGCAATTTAACCATATTGGAGGTGTTTTAAAAAAAGAAAAACAGAATTAAAAATTTGATTTATGTCTTATTGACAATGCGAAGATAATTTATATATTTGCCTCAGATTTAATTGTTCTTATAAATAAAATATCTTATTAAGAACGGCTAAGGGAACAGGCCCGCAGAAGCCGTAGCAACCGATTCCGGTTTTTGGGATGTCAGGTGCTAAATCCTGCCCCCGGTTTATAGGGGGAAAGATGAGATGAAGACTTATTTAACCTCTTCATTTCATTGTAAGAGGTTTTTTATTTTTAAATACTTTTTATGATATATGAAAAACTAACTCAAAATTACCAGTGTATCGGCTCAGCCTGAATTTATTACAACATCTCGTTTTGATGAAAAATTATGTCAAACGATTTTGAAATAAATGCCTGAAAACAAATATGTGAAGAATATAAAAACATTGTATTTATTTTTGGAAAATTTATGAAACTAACATTCGAATCATTAAAAAAAATATTAGAAGAAAAAATACTTGTTCTTGATGGTGCAATGGGAACAATGATTCAAAACTACAACCTGACAGAGAAAGATTTTCGAGGAGAAAGATTTAAAGATTTTCAGCACGATCTAAAAGGCAACAATGATCTGTTGTCAATTACAAAGCCCGGAATTATAAAGGAAATCCATCGCGCTTATTTTGAAGCTGGTGCTGATATTGTTGAAACAAATACATTTAATGCAAATTCGATCTCTCAGGCAGATTATCAAATGCAGGATCTTGCGTATGAATTAAATTATGAATCAGCAAAAATTGCAAAAGAAGTTGCCGATGAGTTTAATATAAAAGATAAACTAAAACCAAGATTTGTTGCTGGTGCATTAGGACCAACAAATAAAACACTTTCCCTGTCTCCAAATGTAAACGATCCGGGATATCGCGCTGTAACTTTTGATGAAATAACAGAGGCATATTATAATGCAGCAAAAGGATTGATTGATGGTGGTGTAGATATAATTCTGATTGAAACAATTTTTGATACTTTAAACGCAAAAGCAGCAATCTTTGCTGTGGAAAAGTTATTAGATGAAAAATCGTTAGACATCCCGATAATGATTTCAGGAACAATTGTAGATAATAGCGGCAGAACATTATCAGGACAAACTGTTGAAGCCTTTTTTATTTCAGTTTCGCACTCAAAACACCTTATAAGCGTTGGTTTAAACTGTGCGCTGGGTGCAAAACAAATGCGACCCTTTGTAGAAGATCTTGCAAATGTTTCTGATAAATTTTTATCAGTTTATCCGAATGCCGGACTGCCAAACGAAATGGGTGGCTATGATGAAACTCCGCAAATAATGGCAGACGTTCTGGAAGATTTTTTAAAAAGCAGTTTTGTGAACATTGTAGGAGGCTGCTGTGGAACAACCCCTGACCATATCAGAAAAATTTCTGAGATGGCTAAAAACTATAAACCGAGGAAATTGAAACCCCGGGAATCATATTTAAAATTAAGCGGCTTAGAACCCGTTGTTCTTCGTCTGGATTCTAATTTTATGAATATTGGTGAAAGAACTAACATAACCGGCTCAAAAAAGTTTGAGCGATTAATTAAAGAAAACAAATTTGATGAAGCGCTTTCTGTCGCTCGTAGCCAGGTTGAAGGCGGTGCTCAGGTTCTTGATATTAATATGGATGAGGGGATGCTTGACTCAGAACAGGCAATGACGAAATATTTAAATCTTATTGGTTCAGAACCCGATATAGCAAAACTTCCAATTATGATTGATTCATCAAAATGGAGCGTGATAGAAGCAGGACTAAAATGTTTGCAGGGAAAAGGAATTGTAAACTCGATTTCTCTTAAAGAAGGCGAAGAGGTATTTAAAGAACAGGCAATCAAAGTATTAAATTACGGAGCAGCTGTTATTGTTATGGCATTTGACGAAAAGGGTCAGGCAGATACTTTTGAAAGAAGAATTGAAGTTTGTAAACGTGCTTATGATATCTTAACTAAGGAAGTTGGATTCCCTCCTCAGGATGTTATATTTGATCCAAACATTCTTGCAATTGC
>Ga0116194_1002361_pt1 | contig 10039 bp, 8 predicted proteins | sample AD_SCU001_MetaG_FD_89887 | JGI IMG/M metagenome (GOLD analysis project Ga0116194, IMG submission 89887) | Active sludge microbial communities of municipal wastewater-treating anaerobic digesters from China - AD_SCU001_MetaG | ecosystem: Engineered > Bioreactor > Anaerobic > Digestate | place...
CTCCGACAAATGGCATCCGGGGGTTGTGGGCATTGTGGCCTCGCGTCTGGTTGATCTTTTCAACCGTCCGGCTTTTGTCATCAGCCTGAAAGACGGCATCGGCAAAGGATCGGGCCGCAGCATTACCGACTTCAATATATACAGGGGAATTCAGCAGTGTTCTTCTCTGCTGCTTTCCTATGGCGGGCATAATTATGCAGCGGGTATTTCCATCAGGGAAGAAGATGTAAATGAATTTGCCGCTCTTTTGGACCAAATCATCCGTGAAAGCACCCAACTTTTCGATCTGGCGTCACAAACGATGATCGACTCCGAATGTGAGCTCGCGGACATCAGCATGAGCTTCATCAGTCAGATGCAGATGCTGGCGCCTTTCGGCAGCAGGAACCCCGAACCGGTGCTGTGTGCGCGCAACATTAAAGTAACATCACCGACTGTCGTCGGCAATAATCACTTAAAAATGTCCCTTTCCAGCAACGGCATGACCTGCAATTCCATCTGGTTTTCCATGGGGCATCATCGCGACGCAGTCGCCGGCGCTAATCTGGACATTGTTTTTACTCCGCAAATTAATCAATGGAATGGCGCCTCTGATATTCAATTGAAGATGAAGGATGTGTCCATCCTTTCGTGATGAGTTCGTAAAAAGTCCATATGGAGCACCAATTCGTGAATTTGGCTACTAAAGCAGCATTATACAATGCTTTGCTCTTTCCCGGCTGGGGTCATCTTTACTTAAAAAAGCATAAACGCGGAACGGTGATTATCTTGTCCGTTCTGGCGGGAATATTCGCGATTTGCTGGTCCATAGCCCAGGTTGCGCTGACGATTCTGAGGACAAAACCTTTTAAAAAGGGAACTGTGGATATAAACACCGTCTTCAATCTGGCCGCGGAAACGATAAAAGCAATTGCGGAACAAAGAGCTGCCGCCCCTAATTACATCCTTTTGATCTTATTGTTTATTATTCTTTTGTGGATATTTTCCATAATAGACGCCTATCAGCTGGGTAAAAAAGAGCTGCCCATAAACTGTGCGCCGACAGAAACAAAATAGAACAAGGGGTTACAACCCCTTGTTCTAAAGAACCTACCACTTCCGCAGATCAACAATCAGTTTCTCTTCCGGTTTGATTGTTCCGGCTTCTACATATTCAATCTGATCAACCTTCACCGTACACGTCTGTTTAAAATAATTCTTAAAATCGGCTTCCCATTTGGCGTCACCTGTTTCCGGAGAAACCTTCTCCACCCGCAATTTTAAATTATCGGCGTGGCCGTCTCTCGTTACTATTGCCTGCAGCGGCAGGTTGTTGTACTTCGCCTGCAATGCCTTTAACTGGCTGGGCGCTAAAAACATGCCCCGCACTTTGGCAGCATCACCCACCCTGCCCGCAATTCCCGCCAACCGGTACGATGTCCGTCCGCAGGAGCAAGGCTCGGCGACTATGCGCGATAAATCGCCGGTTCCAAAGCGCAGTAAAAAGAAAATATCGTTGAGCCTGGTGACGACAACTTCTCCCAATTCGCCGTCGGGAACTTTTCTGCCGGTTTCCGGGTCAATTATTTCCACGATTGTTTCTTCACAGATATGCCAGCCGGTTTTTGCACTGCATTCATAGGCGATGTCACCTACTTCCGTTGCGCCGTACATCTGATAAGTATCAATAACATATTCTTTTTCAAATCTCTGGCGTAAATCCGGAGGCAGCGGTTCGGCGCCAAAGCAGGCTTTCCTCAAGCCAAAGTCTTTCCTGAAATCAAAGCCCATCTCTTCGGCCTTGTTGATGATCGACATTAAAAAACTGGGGGTGCCCGTATATGCGGTTACCTTCAAATCTTTAATCAGCTGCACCTGGATTTGGGATGATGATGCTCCGGAAGGCACGACCGTCGCCCCGACTTTGCGCAAACCGTTGTGAAAAGTCAAACCGGCTGCAACCAGGTGGTAGGAAAAAGCACAAAGAGCGGTATCATCGGGGCCGATTCCTGCAGCGTGATAGGCCCGCGCCCATAAATAATCAGTCTCGGAAAGATGCGGCTCATAAACCGGGCCGGGTGAAGTAAAAATCCGGTCAATTTTGATATCAGGATTATGCAGCCCGGCGTACGGCGGCTCCGCCAGTTCCATCTCCACCAGTTTTTCCCGGGATGTAACCGGCAATATCTCCAAATCCTCTCTCGATTTTATCTGCAACGGATCGATTTTCTGCGCATCGAATATTTGCCTGATCCGGGCCGACTTCTCGTAACCCAGTCTCACCATCCCGGCCAATTTCTCATCCTGTTTTAATTTTCTTTCTTCCCTCGTCCAAGATTCCTTTTCATCAAACAATTCAATCATAAATTCTTCCTTTCAGAATATTATCTTCACATACTGTCCGCTTGACTTTACTTTATGAAAGCAGCAACTCCAGATCTTCACGGCGGAGATTGCGGATTAAACCGGAATCTTCCCTGATAATGGCGTTAACCAGATCACGCTTATTTTTTTGCAACTCCAGGACGCGTTCTTCAACGGTATTCCGGGTGATTAAACGATAGGCAAAGATCTGCTGCGTCTGTCCTATCCGATGCGTACGATCGATGGCCTGCGCTTCGACTGCCGGATTCCACCAGGGATCAAGCAGAAAGACGTATTCAGCCGCAGTCAGATTCAGGCCCAAGCCGCCTGCCTTCAAACTTATCAGAAATATTTTATTGTCATTCTCCTTCTGAAAAGCATTAACCATCCGCTCACGATCTTTGGTTTTGCCGTCCAGATAGAGATATGTAATTCCCCTGGTTTCGAGTTCTTTTCGGACAATAGACAGGAAACTGGTAAATTGAGAAAAAACGAGCACCTTATGTCCTTCATCTATAATTTCTTCCAGTTGAGGCAAGAGGAATTCCATCTTGGCGCTGATTTTATTAGCCCACTTTTGATCAATCAGCCCCGGATGGCAGGCTGCCTGGCGTAAACGCAGCAGGGCCTCCAGAATCTGAATCTTGGATTTTTGCATGCCCTCTTTATCCAGATGTTTTAACAGGGCGAGCCGGTAATGATCGCGTAAGTCATTGTAAAGTTTGGACTGGGTCTTGTCCATTTCGCAGTACATTGTCTGTTCTGTTTTGTCCGGCAGTTCCGGTGCGACTACTGCTTTCGTTCGGCGTAAAATGAAAGGCCGGAGCGCACGGGAAAGGAGCGCTCTTGTATCTTCGGAATGATTGTATGCATCGGAGCCGGTCATGCTGAAAACTCCGGCATGACCAAGCAGGCCGGGATTTAAAAATTCGAAGAGGCTCCAGAGTTCGCCTATGTGATTCTCAATGGGTGTCCCGCTGAGAGCAAGGCGATGCCGCGCCCGCAAGAGTCTTGCCGCCTTGGCTGAAATGGTGCCGGCATTTTTTATCGCCTGGGCTTCATCCAGAATCACATAATCGAATTCGATGTTCTGAAAATCGACGGCATCCTGACGCAGCGTTCCATATGTAGTTAAAATCAAATCATAGTTTTCAAAATGTTCCTGTTTGGCGATTCTTCCCGCACCGGTGTGATCCAGTATCTGTAATCGGGGTGTAAATTTTGCTGCTTCCTGCTTCCAGTTAAAGATGACCGATTTAGGCGCCACAACCAGTGACGGTCCGGCAATCAGGTTATCTTGTGGCCGCAGGCGGCGCTTTTCCAGCAGGGCGAGAACCTGCACGGTTTTTCCCAATCCCATATCGTCGGCGAGGCAACCGCCAAAGCCAAACTTATCCAGAAAATCGAACCAGCCTAATCCTTCTTTTTGATAACCTCTGAGCACACCTTGAAATTCCGGTGGAGCATCTTGCGGCAATATGCCGTCAAAGCACTGCAATTGCCTGCGTGTCTGCTGGAAAAGCTCATCACAAGTGATTTCCGGCTGGGACATAAGCAAAGCGTCAAGTACGCCGGCCTGGCATTTCTTAAATTTTAAATGTTCGCCTTCCACCTCGCCCATGCCGGCAAAAATGCCGTATTTTTTTAACCATTCTTCCGGAAGCAAGCCGAAAGTGCCGTCGTCCAATTGAATTATATTTTCTTTCCGCTTCAGCGCGGCCAGCAAAGCGGGCAAAGATGCGGCAACGCCGTCATAATCCACCTTGCCGCTTAACTCAAACCAGTCAATACCGGAGGTAACACACAGGGAAAATGAGCCCGCATTCCTGTAGAGCTTGCCTTCAGCCTCGACATGCCATCCCTGAGCCACTAAACGGGAAACACTGTGGGTAAAATTTTTAGGGGTGATTTCGTAGAGCAAAGCGGTATTAATCCCGTTATCAGCCTGTCTGCGAAAATTGAATTGCTGCAGATCCATCATCGCCTGCTGTTCTTCCTGATGGTCGCGTATTACATAACGTTTTTCCCCGGACTGATAAAATCCGCGGCTGAGGGGCAAAGCGGGAATGATTTCAGCATCATAATCGAATTTCAGCTCGGCCTGCAGTTTGTTTCCATAAGCTGAATTGCGCTTCGCCTGACGCACAATTAAATGCGGCCGGGGAATCAACGACACTCCCTTAATGCTTATCTCCTCCGGAAATATCAGCGACGGGACAGCGGGCATTTTGTAAAGGCTTTCGAGAAAATCACTGATTTGAGAGGCAGGGATATTAAAATCATTTTTCTGACGCAACAGGGAAATCCACGGATAAGCTCCATGATGATCCAACACGCAAACATAATCGTCTCTGATCATCAATCCTTGCTGCATCAGCAATTGCGGTTCACGAAGAGGTATCTGTTGATCGCCGCAGCGCAGGCGGCCGGTTACTTGATAATGATTTCCGCCCGCATCATTTTGCGCCGCCAGACAAAAATCCCAGATTTCTTCCGCATGCCATTCCAGAGGCCCTTTAACGTCCCCGCCGCCTTGAGTTTCCAGAAAGAGACGTCCCGAATCCGACAAAAGCGGCAGTAAAGTTTTGGCCAGCGTTACCGGAATCTTGAAGGTGTTTTCTCCATAATTGTTATAATAAAAACTATAATAATTATATTCATTTTTTGCCCCCCGAAGAATTGAGCCGATCTGCTGATCAATACCCGTCAGCGATTCTATATTGCCACCGCTCATCCGGAATGACTTCAACTTGCCCCATTCCCCGTTTTTTTTACGTTCACGGCATTTGATATTAAGAGTGAATTCGCCGGAAGAAAGAATAGACGGTAAGTCGATAACATAAATGATCTCCTGCTCCGACCGGGACAACACCGGCGGTATTCCCTGCGGCGAGGCGTAATGCTGATTAATCTGATAGAGATATTGTTTCCAGGCCAAGGCAGGCCGCTGCGGTTTACCGATTTGCGGCAAATGGTCGGGCGTAACGATAATTTTCAGCGGGTCTTCCTCATCCATGCCGTAGAAATCCAGCAGCTCAATTTCAACGCTCCGCAATGATTTCAACGCCGGAAGATAGCCCATCCTATTAATACTCTGCAGCAGGGCATAAATATGTTTGCAATAGGTGTGTCGAGCGTAAGGACAAGTGCAGGCGACCTGTAGAATGTTCTGCCTGAGTCTGACCTCAAGCTCGTAAATATCGGAACCATAAACTTCAGCTTCGACGGAATATTCATTTGCCGCTACGATTCTCACCTTACCCGCCGAATAATATCGATTGCCCCGGATTTTAACCGCAGAGGAAAAATAAAGCGACAAATTATCAAACCACGACATAAATTCAATCCTTATACCATTTCCCAATCAAGCGCTTCCTTTGTTGGTCCATCAACAGGCTCAGGACCGGCTTATAATTCATCGTCTTCATGGTGAGCTTGTCGAACCACACTCGTCGTCTCTGTCCCCCGTCGGCGGGGGTAGAGGGTGGTTGCCGCCACGTTAGCACCATTGATTTGGAAATGGAATTAAATCCGGTATTCTCGTATTTTTTTTAATTTTTCAATTCTTAGCTGAAATTAAAATGTAACAGAATAACTGTATAAAATTCTTCCAGATCTTTAAGATGTTTGCCAAGAATAGTCTTTAAAATATCTATATTTATCGCCTGGTAGTCATGGATGGCAATATTTCTGAAACCGACCATCGCCTGCATTCTTTTCGCTAAATCCCTGCCAATGATTCCTGCCTGCTCCAGACGTAAAAAATTATCCCTGATCGTATCCGGAACTCCTAATCCTTCAGAAGCAATAACATGGGCGGCAAGGTCAATTGTAGATTGCACAGCCCTTTGGAGGTTCAATACAAAAATATCCTGTTTGTTAATTTCATCCAGGGATTCAGGATTCAATCCTGTTACCTCTTTAATGCGTCGAAGGCACTTTTGAATTGATGCAGTTTTCGCTAAAACAACATCCTTATCCGGCATAAATTCTTCCTTTCAGAATATTATCTTCACATATCTTCCGCGTCTGCTTTAAGTCATCGTATTGATTGATTGTATCCACAAAAAATTGATTATAATATTTTTTTTCTTTCGTAAAAACCGGAATACCTTTTTTTAAAACCTGCATTTTTAAAACCGGTGCAGCGGAATTTAAGACGGCAATATCAATTTCTCTCTTCAGTATCCCGTTCAATTCGCTTTTCAGTTCATTAATCTCAAAAATATCCGGCTCACTTTCAAAAAGGATTCCAATATCTATGTCACTCTCATCCGTCATTTTACCGCTGGCCGCGGAGCCAAAGAGAAATACCAGTTGGACTCCTGGTTTTATTCTAAAGTAATCCGCCAATTGGGAAAGTATTTCTGACTTAATTTTATCCCGGAACATATGGTCCTTCCAAATCCCCCTTTCGTAAAGGGGAATACAGGGTTATTTTTATTGCACTTTGTAAAATCTCCCCTCACCCCTCTTTAGAAAAGAGGGGGCTGTATAGTGCTTAAGTCAATGACATTGAGTGCTTATGTATATAAAAAGCTATCTGATATTCTCGTATATTTTTAATTCCTTAATCGCTTTTGCCATGTTTGTAAAGTCGCTGTCGTTATGAAGAAGAAATAAATCGTTTTCTATTGCTGTTTGAGCAATGAGTAAATCAATAGTACTTCGTATGGTTACTCAGGATCGCCGACAAATGAAATTTAACCGGGCAGCGTTTTCATAAGATTCTTTTCCGGAAAGGAGACAATAAAGATGGAAGATTACAGTTCAACTACGTTATATATATACTTAACAACGATTCCTACCCCCCCCGATTTCACCGTTGATCATCCTAATCGCCAGTTGCTGCTTAAACATCGGCGTCGCTATGTCGCCGGGGCATACGCAGTTCACAGCTATCTTGTCTGCTACGCATCCCAAAGCCAGCGTTTTAGTGAAATAAAACAGCACATCCAATCTTCCAAACTTGGCTATAGTTTCTTGATTATTTTCATGATCATTTCTACTCTGTTGAACGGTGTGATAAAATAGAAGCCGTCAACACTGTCCTTCATCTTTCCGGCGATTTGGACAGCAATTCCGACACCCAGATCTTCAGCATCTTCCCTGCTCATACCAGGATCAAAAAGCTTGATAATGTCAGAAGGAATTTTTATTCCCGAGAGTTCGTTATTCAGGAACTGGGCGTTTCGATAACTTACAAGAGGCATGATGCCGCCCAAAATCTTGACATTTTCGCGTCTGCCCAGTTGCGGCAATATATTAGTCAGAATTCTGTCTTCATATATGGGCTGAGTGAGGAAGAATTCGGCGCCGGCGTTAACCTTTTTACGCATTCTGGCCACCTCCCCATCGGGATTATGAGCGTTCAGATTAAGAGCCCCGCCGATATTTAACGGCCTGCGGGCAAATACCTCACTGTTCATTATTGAAATCAGTTCAATCAACCTGAAAGAGTTGAGGTTAAAGACACCTTTAACGTCATTTTTATCCCCGGCGGCAACAGGATCGCCCGTAACCGCCAGTATATCCCTGATACCCTCAATATGAGCGGCCAGTAAAGATGATTTGAGGGCGTTGATATTCTTATCGCGGCAGCAAACGTGGGGCATAGTTTCCATGCCGGCTTCCCTCTGAATCTTAGCCGCCAAAATGATAGAGTCAACCCTCACCTTGCCCATTGGGGAATCAGCGATAGTTACTAAATCCACCCCGTGCTCCTTGCAAATCAGGGCATTTTTCATTACTACATCGCAATCGGCGTTAAAAGGCGGGTCAAGCTCAACAGCAATGACAAACTTGCCTTTCTTCATTTTGGCAAAAAAGCCTTCGGTTTGCCTTAACTTTTCAACCGGCTTAACAATCTTTACGGCAATTTCCCGTCTGGGTACGGCAGGTGCCGTCCCAGGCTTTATAAGTTTTACCATCTGTTCGATGTGGGCCGGTGTCGTTCCGCAGCAGCCGCCGAGAATCTTTACTCCAAGCGCGCTAATTTCCTGCATCCTTTCTGCAAAATACTCTTTGTTTTGAATATAAACCGTTCTTTCATGCATTATCTCCGGATAACCGGCGTTAGGCGCGGCGCCGACGATATCACCGTCAATATCGATTTTCCGCAGAGTGTTTAAAATATGGGAAGGACCTACCCCGCAATTAAAGCCGTACGCGTCAATGTCAGCGCTCTTTTTGACTTCAGCCGCAATATGTTCGGCACTCAGTCCTTTTCTGGTAAACCCGTCGGCAGTTGAAGCGAACTCGGTCATGATAAATGCGGTTGAATCTTTTTCTTTTATATATTTGGCTACTTCTTTAGGAAATGTGACATCACTGAATGTTTCAAAAATAAAAATATTTATTTGTCTGGCAAGAAATAGATCGATAATAAATTTATATTCTTCACTTATGCTCTCGCGGGTTAAATCTTTAGTTTCGCCGCTCTCCGGTACAGGGCCGATGCTTGCCGCGACGAACACATTCTTATCCTGAACCGCACTGCGAGCGATCCTTACAGCCGCGTCGACAATCTTTTCCGTTTCCTGCCGGGAAATATTCAATATAAGGCTATTGGCGGAAAAAGTATTTGTTTTTATAAGCTTCGCGCCGGCATTAATATATTCGCTATGAATTTTTGCGATAATCTCCGGTTCGTTTATATTGGCGAATTCTGGAAAAGCATTATAGTTGCCTGTTATCTCGGCATAATATGTCCCCATGGCGCCGTCGGTAATAAGTATATTATTGCATAAATATTTTTTAATCATAGAATTCACCTTTTTAAGCCATGTAACACCAGTTGTCCGGAACCGCCTAAAAATTAACGCGTTCAGTCAGCGTTAGATAAGTTTAGATAGGGGAACAATAGGGACATCCTATAATATTCCTGTCAAGAGAAAAGATAAATTTTTAAAAAAATAATAAATTCGATGAAATAATCTTGTTTTTATATGCACCTCAACTTTTCGCCTGATGAGCAGAAATTCATCTTAAGCATTTTCAGGACGTTTTTCGTAGATTAAAATAACCGGTAAATATCGGATTAGTCAGTGCATTTTTCACCCCGTAATCAGCAATTGGCCAAACGTCCAAGTTGTTTCTTTAAATTTTAACTTTGTATGATTTGGCGATGCCGGTGGCGGCCATGCCCAGGTAAAATTCTTTGAAATCAGGGTTTTCGGAGAGATATTTTGCCGGCCCTTCCATCATGATTTTACCATCGCAAAAAACGTAATTTGTTAGGCAGTATAAGTGGAATATTTTTGGTGTCCGGCAGCGAGAAGTCGATGAAGCTTTTGCTCGTCTTCTCGAAATTCTCGCGAAGTGCTTCCATATCTCATGATTTTATTGTCACACTGGACTCAAGACGGATATTCGCCGGCGCGGCACCTTCCGCTAAAAAGCGCCAGCCTGTCGTTTCGAGCCGTTTGTTGATCTTGATATAATTTATTCGATTCTTTTTCTTATCCATGCTGGACTCCGACGGCAATCTAGAACCGCATAAACAAGAACAATATTATCTTCAACACGATAGTAAATGGCAAAGGGAAACCGTTTCGATAATGCACGGTTATACTTATTGAAATAAATTGGATGGATTCCACCATTGATTGTTAATGAATCAATATCTGAATAAAGTGAATCTAAAAAATATGAACCGAGACCTTCTGCCTGCTTTTCATAAAACCGATAACCATCA
>Ga0116194_1002372_pt1 | contig 10006 bp, 7 predicted proteins | sample AD_SCU001_MetaG_FD_89887 | JGI IMG/M metagenome (GOLD analysis project Ga0116194, IMG submission 89887) | Active sludge microbial communities of municipal wastewater-treating anaerobic digesters from China - AD_SCU001_MetaG | ecosystem: Engineered > Bioreactor > Anaerobic > Digestate | place...
AAACGTCATCCCGAAGTGAAGTTCCTACGTGATGCAACAATGGATATGCTTAAAGAAGTCAAAAACGAAATCTCGGAAGAAGATTATATGCGCGCCGAGTACGTGATTGAAGAGACTCAACGGGTTAGAGATGTGAGCGATGCCCTGGAACGTGGAGATTACGAAACCGTTGGGGAGAAAATGTATGAGACGCATCACGGAATGAGCAAACTTTATGAAGTGAGCTGCGAAGAACTCGATTTCCTCAATGATGTGGCAAAAGAACACGGAGTTACAGGTTCTCGGGTTATGGGCGGTGGCTTTGGTGGTTGTACCATCAATCTTGTTAAAGACGAATTGTATGATTCGTTCATAGCTGACGCTAAATTAAAGTTCAAAGAAAAATACGGACATGAACCTAAGGTATACGACGTTGTCATAAGTGACGGTGCACGTAAACTCTGAAGTAGTTTAATAATATACTTCGCCGGTAATAGCGCTTCGCGGGTGATATTCCGGACGTCAAACTTTTATCGGCGAAGTTGTTTTTTCTTGCCTGTTGATCCATAACTTCTAAAATTCTAATATTATGTCCACCGGATTTTATTCTCACGATGCGAAATTCCTTGTTGCAGTAGATTGCATTATTTTCGGATTCAAAAACCAGGAACTTAATATCTTGTTAACTCGTCGCCCGCTTGAACCCAACAAAGGAGAATGGTCGCTTATGGGGGGATTTATGGACGAAAATGAGAGTCTTGACAAAGCTGCAGAAAAAGTACTGTTCCGGTACACCCGGCAGAGAGGTATTTATATGGAACAGGTTGGGGCCTATGGTGAAATTGAACGTGATCCGGGCGACAGGGTCGTGTCCGTAACCTATTATGCATTGGTACGGTTGGAGGAGTTTGACACGAGCCTGGCCAAAGCATTCGACGCCAAATGGGTGAACATTCAGCAACTTCCCCGGCTGATTTTCGATCACAACCTTATGGTGGATGATGCATTGAGGTTATTGAGGTATAAAGTCTCCCTGCAACCCATCATTTTTGAATTTTTTGAAGGAAAATTCACGCTTCCCGCTTTGCAGGATTTATGGGAAGCCATCTATCAGATGCCAATTGACAAGCGTAATTTCCGGAAGAAAATCGCAGCGATGGGCATTCTCGATAAACTGGATGTAAAAGATAAGTCTTCCTCCAAAAGAGGAGCGTTTTACTATACCTTCAATCAAAAGAAATTCAACGAGTTTATTGAGTCTGGAAACAGGTTTTCCCTGTAATTTATTTCTGGTACTTAAACCTTCTAATGCTCCGCTTAGGCGTTTTTTCAAACTCCTCGGCCTGAAGCCTGAATGAAGCTATTTTGCTGTAATTGGCTAGTTTTGCGTTTATTGCGTTTATTTCCTTATCGAAGACAGGGTTATACTGTTCTGGTGATATGTTTTCAGCTTTCAGCACCTCAGTGTCGGGAACGATGAGTGCAATAATTTTGCCCTTTTCTTCTATTGCCAGTGACTCCAATATATAGGGAGAGTTGTTTAGCTTATCTTCAATCTCTTCGGGATAGATGTTTTGCCCGGAAGGGCCGAGAATCATATTTTTGTTCCTGCCTCTGATAAATACAACGTTGTCTTTATCCAATATTCCAAGATCGCCTGTCCTGAGCCACCCATCTTCCGTAAAAACAGCTTTTGTAGCTTCTTCGTTTTTATAATAACCGAGCATCAGGTTTGTACCTTTGGTCAAGATTTCCCCAACAACGTTTTGCGGATCATCCGAATCAATTTTAACCTGCATTCTGTCCACTACCTTTCCACACGATCGTTCTTTGAATTCTGTCCAGAACGAGTAAGAAATAAGCGGCCCACATTCGGTCATCCCGTACCCAACCGTGTAGGGAAATTTTATTTTTCGCAGAAATTTTTCTACGTCTGCGTTCAAAGCTGCTCCTCCGATGACGACTTCTACCAGATTTCCTCCGAAAACGTCAATAAGCGATTTCCTTATTTTGTGGTAAACAACAGCATTCAGCAGTGGAATTTTAATCAATGTTTTGGCTGCTCCCTGCTGAAGTTTCGGAAAGACATTTTTAATAACGATTTTTTCGATAATCAGAGGGACGGCTAATACCAGCTTGGGTTTTATTCTTGCAAAAGCATCAAGCAGTACCTTGGGAGAAGGCGTTTTTCCTAAAAAATGGATGTGGAAACCCATAGAAATGGCGTTGAGCACCTCGAAAGCAAGTCCGTAAGTGTGAGCCATGGGTAACATGCAAATCATGTTGTCTCCCGAGTGGATAAAATCAAGGCTGTCGTTTGCAAACCGGGTGTTCGACCATAAACTCCGGTAAGGGATCATCACTCCTTTCGGGCTGCTGGTGGTTCCCGATGTATAGTTTATAACAGCCACTTCTTCCGGTTTATCGGTCCTGAAAGCAATGTCATTGACAAAGAATCCCTTCTCGTATTTCTTGTCGAAAAAAGAAAACGAGTTGGACACAAATATCTTGAACTCTTTCGATGTCACTTTCAACAAGGAAAAATCATCGAGCGAGAGGACAGTTTCTGCCTTCGGTATCTTGGTCTCATCTATTTCTCTCCAAATGGCTTCATCAACGAAAAACATCTTGGAATCCGAATGATCCACAATGTACTGAACACTTTCTTTCTCAAACTCATGCAAAATACTCACTGCTACAGCTCCGTATGAGAGCGTAGCGAAAAAAGAGATGGCCCAATGGGACGAATTTTTACCACATATCGCAATTTTATCACCGCGTTGAATGCCGGCAGAGTTGAAATATTCGTGCAGCATATCAATTTCACGGGCAAAATCTTTGAAATAAAGTGTTTTGCCCTGAAAGTCGCTCATTGCAGGTAAATCCCAATGATTTCGTATACTTTGCTCGATTAATCCAAGAAAAGAGTTCTGATTCATTATTGTATGTTTTTGTTATTATACAAACAATTAAGTTTGAGGATTGTTTGTTCGGATTTAATATAAATAAATGTCAAATTCTTGCTTATACTGATAAAATAATTAAATTTGTGCGGACGTAAAGTCAACATGTTACAAATTTAGTAAACTTTGTCATAAATGAAAAACAGCCTCACTGTTTTTGTTTTTTGCTTCACGGTGATTTCTCTCTGGGAACGAAGTGCTACTACTCTTGTTGAAACCCCTTGTTCACCCTGACGGAAATAAATAGAAATTCTAAATTTAAAACAGTTCCTAAATGTACAATAACTATTAAAAGGATGAGAAAGATGCTATTTCTGTACAGATTAATGAGGCAAAGCTACCGCAAAACATATGTAATCGGTTGCTTTATTATCTTTTTGATTACTTCATGTACAAGTTCTCAATCAACTGATCTTGTTGATTTTGTTAACCCTTACCTGGGGAACATCAGCCACCTGTTGGTGCCGACGTACCCCACGGTTCATTTGCCGAACAGCATGTTGCGTGTTTATCCGGAACGCGCGGATTACACGGGTGATTTGCTGAACGGCTTGCCCGTTGCGGTGACCAGCCACCGGGGAAGTTCGGCATTTAACCTGAGCGTCTTCCAAGGGGACGAGCTGGAATTGAAGCCGGTTATTCCCTATAGCTACGACCGTGAAAAAATCACACCCTACGATTATTTTGTCTATCTCGACGAGCAGGAGACCAGCGTATATTACGCCGTTTCCCACCAATCGGGGATCTATGAGCTGACATTCGGACATACCGACCCTGTATACCTGATCCTGAACTCCCGGCGTGGTGAACTTCAATGGGACGGGAAAGCATTTTCGGGTTATCAACAGCTGCAAAACAACACGCGGATATTTGTATATATGGAACCGGACATACAGCCCCAGGGAGCAAATGACAAAGCTGCTTCCGGCCAAAATGCCCACCTTGTTTTGTCGTACCCCTCAAACACAAAGCAGTTGAAACTTCGTTACGGGATTTCGTTTATCGATACAGTTCAGGCAAAGAAGAACCTCTACCGGGAAATGTCCGGGTTTGACCCCTCGGGCGTTGCCGAAAAAGGACGTCAAACCTGGAATGAAACCCTCGGTAAAATTAAAGTGGATGGTGGTTCGTATGACGATAAAGTTGTTTTCTACACTTCGTTGTACCGAACCTACGAACGTCCGGTATGCATATCGGAAGACGGACGCTACTTCAGCGCCTTTGATGGGGAAATCCACAACGATAACGGGGCGCCTTTCTATACGGATGACTGGATCTGGGATACCTATCGGGCAACGCATCCGCTTCGTACGATTATCGAAACGGAAATGGAGTCGGATATTCTCAATTCTTTCCTGAAGATGTCCGAACAAATGCCCGAATTCTGGTGGCCCACCTTCCCCGAGATTACGGGCGACAGCCGCCGGATGAACTCCAACCACGGGATAGCCACCGTTATAGACGCTTACCGCAAAGGATTGAAGGGCATTGACCTGGCAAGGATCTACCCGGCCGTTCGCAATGCCGTTATGGAGAAGACGCTGGCTCCTTGGTCCGGCAAACCCTCGGGTGAGTTGGATCGGTTTTATCACGAGAAAGGATATGTTCCTGCTCTTAGGGAAGGGGAGGAAGAAACCATTCCCGAAGTTCACGGTTTTGAATGTCGCCAGCCGGTGGCTGTAACGCTGGGCACCTCCTACGATGAGTGGTGCCTGGCACAAATTGCCCGGGAGTTGGGGAAGGAGGATGATTATGAATACTTCCTGAAGAAATCCTACAATTATCGCCATCTTTTCAATCCCCAGACCGGCTTTTTTCACCCTAAGGACAAGGATGGAAACTTCATCGAACCCTTCGATTATCGTTTTTCAGGAGGGGTGGGTGCACGACAGTATTACGGTGAGAACAACGCATGGGTATACCGTTGGGATGTGCAGCACAACGTAGCCGACCTGATCCACTTAATGGGGGGGCGGGAAAACTTTATACGCAACCTCGATCAAACATTTCGCGAACCTCTTGGGAAAAGCAAATACGACTTTTACAGTCAGTTGCCCGACCATACCGGCAATGTGGGTCAATTCTCGATGGCTAACGAGCCGTCGTTGCATATTCCTTATTTATACAATTATGCAGGACAGCCCTGGAAGACGCAAAAGCGGATTCACATACTCCTGAATCAATGGTTCAGAAACGACCTGATGGGAGTTCCCGGAGATGAAGACGGAGGCGGAATGTCGGCTTTTGTGGTGTTTTCGCAGATGGGGTTTTATCCGGTAACGCCCGGAATTCCGGCATACAATATCGGGAGTCCGTTCTTTGCAAAGACGGTCATTAGCCTTCCTGGGGGTAAAGCCTTCACCGTTATAGCCCGTAATTTTTCCGAAGAGAACAAATACATCCAATCGGCGGAACTCAACGGAATACCCTGGGAAAAACCCTGGTTCAGCCACGACGACCTCAAAAACGGCGGAACCCTGGAACTTATCATGGGCAATAAAGCGAACAAACAATGGGGTAGTGCTTCGCAAGACGCGCCTCCTTCGGAAGGAGAATTAACAGACTAAAAAACAGTAAAAATGAAAGAAGAATTGGTTTTTCTTTCAACGATAGGCCAAAATCAAAAGATGTTCTAATTGTAAAACATTCGGTAAAATTAATAATAACACTGAAAATTGAAGAATAAAACGGATATTTACATTTTTTAAAAATATATAGTTTTAATGCACGGTATCATGATTCAAAAAAAACTTAAAATGGGTATGGTTGGTGGCGGAAGTGATGCTTTTATAGGGGCAATTCATCGTAACGCTGCTTTTATGGACAATCTGATTGAATTGGTATGCGGTTGTTTCAGCGTAAATCCGGAAATATCCCGGAGTTCCGGAAGGGAATATTTTCTCCCCGACAACAGAATATACACTACCTATCAGGAGATGTTCGAAAAAGAAATGCTTCTGCCCGAAGAAGAACGGATGGATTTTGTGACCATCGTAACCCCCAACAAATGGCATTTTGAACCGGCCATGATGGCCTTGGAGAGAGGTTTTCACGTAGTTATTGACAAACCCATGACCTTTTCGTTGGAAGAAGCAAAAATACTCCAAAAGAAAGTGGAAGAAACGGGCCTTGTTCTGGCTCTTACACACGTCTATTCAGGTTATCCGGCGGTTAAGGAAGCCAAAGCCAGGATTGCTGAAGGTAAAATAGGAAAACTGAGGCGGGTTTACGTAGAATATACACAAGGCTGGTTGTCGAAAAGAATTGAAATATTGGGCGGAAACAATGCGGGATGGCGTACAGATCCAGCCCGTACCGGTAAAGCAGGTACCATGGGAGATGTGGGTACCCACGCCTGGCATCTGGCGGAATACATCACCGGGTTGAAAGTGGAGGAGGTATGTGCCGATCTGCGAACCTTTGTGGAAGGACGCCCGGTAGATGATGACGGAGCTGCCCTTTTACGCTTTGAGAACGGAGTTGCCGGAGTACTTATGGCAACGCAAATTGCAACAGGTGAAGCAAACAATATCCGAATCAGGGTTTACGGTGAGAAGGGGGGCATGGAATGGCGTCAGATGGATCCGAACCGGTTGATCCTGAGATGGGAAGACAGGCCGACAGAAGAGCTTTACATGGGCAGCAACGAATACATGAGCGATTTGGCTTTGTGGAACACAAGAATTCCTTCCGGACATCCCGAAGGGTTTATAGAAGCCTTTGCCAACATATACAGAAACTTCGTGCTGACGGTGTTGGCAAAAAAAAGAGGAGGGGCTCCCGATTATAAGATCCTGGATTTTCCTACTGTAGCCGATGGCGTTCGCGGCATGCAGTTTATAGAAACAATAATTGCTTCTGGTAACGATCACTGCAACAAATGGTGTAAATGGATTGAATAATATTTATCTGCGATTTAAATTGCTTTTTTGTACAAATTAAACCTGCAAACCATTAAATTTTCATATATTTGCAAGCTTAAGATATCATTTTATTTTTTACGCGTTAAAAAGCAACAATTAAATATTTAATTCATTAATTAATAGATAGATGGCTAAATCTAAAAACATCTATGGTGATCAACACAAAAAAAACCGGAAAAAATTTCATCAACGTAAAGGGTTCATTTTGCTGTTGGGTATTGCGATAGGCATAATTTTCATCGGAGCATTGTATCAAACATCCGTTTATTTTTCTACCAACGAATCATGCATGATGTGTCATGTTCATCCTCACGCAGAAGAAAGTTGGAAACTTTCTGTTCACGTGAACAACGGAAGTGGCGTAATGGTCAACTGCGTGGATTGTCATTTGCCGCCAAAAGACGACACATGGGCTCATTACACGGCTAAAGCCGCTTTGGGTATCAGAGACGTATGGGGATATCTTACCAAGGACAGTGCAGACTTCGACTGGGATAGAAAATCTGAACTCGAACATGCTATAAAATATATTCCAAATGCTTCCTGCGTAAAATGTCATCAGAATTTATTCCCTCAGGGAATAACCGATGATGGCATTACCGCGCATATGTATTACGACGAGAATCATGAAAAGCTCAATCTGCAGTGTATCAGCTGCCACCTCGATGCAGGGCATTATAACCCGAACTATTCGCACGGACAAATGGTGGGAATACCTGGGATGAATGTAGCTACTGCTGTGGATTCAAGCAAGTTTTTTAAAGAAGCTGCCGCAGTAACGGCTTTTGAAAATTATACCGAACAGATCCCCGGTACGGCAGTCTCGTTCAACATGAAAGCGGTACCCGGAGGAACTTACACTATGGGTAGTTCACCCAAGGAACCTTTCCACAAAACGGATGAAGCCCCACAACATGAAGTGAAGGTAAGTCCCTTCTTCATGGCTGAAGTAGAAACTACCTGGGATCAGTACTGGGCTTTTTATGCCAATACCATGAGCGAAGGAAGAACTCCTCCCGAAGTGGTTTACGAAAACAACTTGAAAGCTATGGGTGTAGATGCAATCTCCGGTCCAACACCTCCGTTTGGATATCCTGACCAGGGATGGGGCTCGGGCGACAGGCCGGCCATTACAATGACGCATTATGCCGCAGAAACATTCTGTCAGTGGCTGTCGCAGAAAACAGGCAAAAAGTACCGCTTACCTACCGAAGCCGAATGGGAATATGCGGCACGCGGTGGTACGCAAACACCCTATTTCTTTACAGGAAGCCCCAAAGATTTTTCCGATGAAGGGTTTATGCGGAAGTTCTTCCCTGCAAAAACAGACAGTATAAGCGCATTCGTTATCTACGGTAAAAACAGCGATAACCGTACGCAGGAACCGTCGTTGGTGAAGCCTAATCCATTCGGATTAAAAAATATGCTGGGTAACGTAATGGAATACACCGCTGACAAGTATGATGAAGCTGCATACGGAAAAAGAAGCGGCGTTACAAGTGATCCCCTGGTCACCCAAGGTGAAGAATGGGTGGTGAGAGGAGGAAGTTACTTGTCGGATGCAGCCGATGTTCGTTCGGCCGCACGCAGCCACACCCGGCATGACGATTGGTTAAAAACCGATCCACAACAGCCAAAGAGTATCTGGTGGTATTCCGATATAAAAGGAATTGGATTCAGGGTAGTTTGTGAGCCAGACAGTTCATTAATTGCAAAATAAAACATTTCTAAAACAAATTTAAGTATATGAAAAGAGAGAACAACTTAACGAGAAGAACATTTCTTAAAACTTCGGCTGTTGCCGGAGCAGTAGGCGTGATCGGGACCGGAACGACGGGTTTTTTAACCTCTTGCAGCGGTGAGAAAAAGGATGTGACGGTTCCCCTGAAAGAACCCGGAACGTATTACGTGCCGGAGTTGGTGGACCTGGCTACAGACGGAAAAGAGTTGAAAGCTGGTGTTGTCGGTTGCGGAGGAAGAGGATCGGGCGCCGCCATGAATTTCCTGAATGCCGCTAACGGTGTTACGATCGTGGCGTTGGGCGACGTGTTCGAAGACAAGGTGAACGGCCTGGCCGACAAGCTGAAAGCGGAAAAAAGCATCGATGTGCCGGCCGACAAGCGTTTCGTGGGCCTGGATGCGTACAAGCAGGTCATTGACAGCGGGATTGATATCCTGATCGACTGCACGCCGCCGTTTTTCCGCGCGGAACATTTCAAGTATGCCGTGGAACAGGGCAAGCATTGTTTCCTGGAAAAACCGGTTTGCGTGGATTCGGTGGGATACCGCACCATCGTGGCGACAGCCAAACAGGCCCAGGCCAAGAATTTAAGCGTTGTCACCGGAACGCAGCGCCACCACCAACGCTCATACGTTGAGTCATACAAACAGATCATGGGCGGCCTTATCGGGGAGATCACCGGGGGAGCCGTCTACTGGAACCAGAGCATGTTGTGGTACCGCGACCGCCAACCCGCCTGGAGCGATTTCGAATTCATGGTCCGCGACTGGGTGAACTGGAAATGGTTGTCGGGAGACCACATCGTGGAACAGCACGTCCACAACATCGACGTGTTTACCTGGTTCAGCGGGTTGAAACCGGCGAAAGCAGTCGCCTTCGGCTCCCGCCAGCGCCGCGTGACCGGAGACCAGTACGATAATTTCAGTGTGGATTTCACCATGGAGAACGGGATCCACCTGCACAGCATGTGCCGCCAGATTGACGGATGCGCCAACAACGTGAGCGAATTCATCCAGGGAACAAAAGGTTCGTGGACAAGCCAGGGCGGGCACGTGATCAAGGATCTGGCCGGAAACGTCCTCTGGCAATACGACGGTGAGGCTGAAAAGGCGAACTTCAAGCAGACCGACCCCTACACGCTGGAACACGTGAACCTGATTAACTGTATCCGGGCAAACACCCCCATCGAACAGGCATCCGAAACGGCAGTTTCCAACCTGGCAGCCATCATGGGACGCGAGGCGGCCTACAGCGGCCAGGAGACCACCTGGGACGCCATGGCGGCGGCTCCCCTGGATTATACCCCGGCAGACCTGAACATCGGCAAGATGGACATGAAAGGCTTTACTGTCCCTGTGCCGGGAAGTGCCAAATAAAAGAATAAATACGTTATAATCATG
>Ga0116194_1002397_pt1 | contig 9908 bp, 8 predicted proteins | sample AD_SCU001_MetaG_FD_89887 | JGI IMG/M metagenome (GOLD analysis project Ga0116194, IMG submission 89887) | Active sludge microbial communities of municipal wastewater-treating anaerobic digesters from China - AD_SCU001_MetaG | ecosystem: Engineered > Bioreactor > Anaerobic > Digestate | place...
CGCGGAACTCCCGCGATGCCTCCGGGCCGGCAGAGCCCGGATACCCATTTGCGCCCCGCACGACGATACTGTGTCCACCCATCTCCATCCGCAGGTGCCAGTAGGTGACGTCGCAACAGGAGTGCGCGGAGACATATTCCTGCTTCCACTCCCGGACGCCGAGCCGGTCGACGGTCTCCATGAACCGTGCCCATTCCTCCGGTGTGGGCGACGCCTCCATCACCACCCCTGAGTAGCCGCCGGCACTCGCCCATTCGTAGAGGAGCCGGCCGGAACGGCCGTCCGCGAGCCTGACATAGAGGGACGGCCCGACGCTCCCGCCGATGTAGAACTCGAACGCCGAGGGTATGATGGCCCAAGGCCCGTCCGTACACATATCAGGCTATACCACCAGCACGGCCAAATATCCTGCGACTAAAAGGCCCATACAGCAGATCCCGGCGACATCGGCCCTGCCAAGGACGAGGTCCCGCATGGGCGTCCGCCTCCCGGAGCGGTATCCCCGGAGATCGATGGTCAGCCCGAGAACCGTTGCTTTTCCAAGGGAGTTTGAGACCAGGGGGATGATGATGGGGAAGAGGCCGCGAACCCTGCCGGTAAGGCCTTTTCCCGGGTTGTAGGCACGGGCAAGCTGCGCCTCGTGGATCCGCTTTCCTTCAAGCTGCAGGCTCGGGATGAACCGGAGCGCAATCAGGAGCATGAGCGTGTAGTCTACGGGCATCCTGAGGCGGTCCATGAGATGAACGAGGTCGCGCGGCTGGGTCGATATGACGAAGAGCTGGAAGGCGAAGAGCATCGCCGCGAACCGGAGCGACATCGCGGCAGCAAGGTCGATCGCTCCCGTCGTGACCGGGAAGGCCCCGCCGACGACCGGGACCGAGAGCGGGACCAGGTAGCAGATGATATCCCCGCTCCGGATGGTGAGGACGGTGAGGACGAGCAGGCTTGCCGCGAGAGAGACGAGCAGGGGCACCTGGCGGAGAAGATCGCGGACGAGCCCCCCTGCCGCAGCTACGGCCACGACCGCTCCGACAAGGACCGCGAGCATGACGGTGTCGCTCGTCAGCACCGCGAGGGCCACGACGACGACCGCAAAGATCAGTTTGGTGATCGGGTGGAGGCGGTGAAAGGCGCTCTCCCTGATGACATACTGCATAATTTCGGGCATGATTCCTCCTCGCATATTCTCTCGTCGCCGACGATGCTTCCCTGCTCCATCCTGACGATGCGGTCGGCGTACTCCTCACCAAGACGCATATCGTGCGTCACCATGATGATCGTGTGGCCCTCCTGCCGCAGGCGGCCGAGGGTCTCCATGACCCGTGCAGCCTCGCGGGCATCCAGTCCGGTCGTGGGTTCGTCGAGCACGATCACCCTCGGCCTCATGGCGATGACGCAGGCAATGGCCAGGCGCTGCCGCTCGCCGCGCGAGAGCGAGCGCGGATAGACCGCCTTCCGGTGGAGAAGGCCGACCTCGCCAAGGGCCGCGTCGATCGGCTCCCCCGTACTGTCGGGGTCGATGTTTCTGAGGCCGAAAGCCACCTCGTCCTCCACGGTCTCCGCAAAGAGCATGGTGTCCGGGTTCTGGAAGACCAGACCCACGCGGCGGGCGAGTTCCGCAACCGGGACGGTCGCGGCATCGAGCCCGTCGACGATAACGCTTCCCTCGGTGGGACGGAGCAGTCCGTTGAAGTGCTTGATGAGCGTCGTCTTTCCGGACCCGTTCTCCCCGACCACGGCTACGATCTCGGCGGGAGCGACTTCGAGACTGACCCCGCCAAGCGCCGTCACCCCATCGTAGCGGTGGACAAGCCCCCGGATGGATATGATGGACGGCGCCCCTGCCGGGAGGGCTGCCGCCGGTGCAGGATGGCGGACGACGCCTGCAGGCTCCAGGACGCTCCCCTGCATCATCCCGGCGGGCGACCCAACTCGTGCAATCTTCCCGTCTTCGATCAGGACCACCCGGTCCGCGATGGCGGCAAGCGCATCGAACTTTTGCTCGACGATGAGCACGGCCGTGCCCTCGTTCGAGAGCTGCCGGAGGAGAGTGGAGACCGCATCGGTTGCTTCCGCATCCAGCTCGGCGGTCGGTTCGTCCAGGATCAGGATCTCCGTGCCGAGCGCGAGGGTTGCCGCGATGGCAACCCGCTGCTTCTGCCCCCCGGAGAGGGTATGCGGCGCCCTCTCCGCAAGATCGGCAATCCCGGTCGCCTCCATCACATGGCGAAGCCTCTGCTCCATCTCCGTCCTCTCGATTCCGAGGTTCTCAAGCCCCGATGCCACCTCCTCCTCGACGGTGGAGAAGATGAGTTGGGCGTCGGCGTCGTCAAAGACCACTCCTACGTGCCGCCCGATCCCCGCCATGCTCCGGTAGTCCCGGACGCTTTTTCCGAGGATGGTGATGACACCCTCGAGCGTGCCGCCGTATTCGTGGTGGAGGATGCCGGACGCCGCAAGGCAGAGGGTCGTCTTCCCCGCCCCGGTAGGCCCGGTGACGAAGACGATCTCTCCCCTCCGGAGGTCAAGGCTGATCCCGTCGAGGGCCGGCGATCCGGAATCAGGATACGTGTAGGAGACGCCTCGAAGAGAGAGGACGGTCTCCCCGCCGGCCTCAGGACTCATCAACCTGCCTCGCGCCCCGGGCCGGAACCGCCTGCCGCGCACCCCGCATCAACGCCCGCGATGCCGGCACCACGAGCACCTGCCCGACGACGGCGTTGACCGCTGCAGTGATGAGGACGATCGGGACGGTCACCGCGAGGAACGCCTCGAGGGTCCCATACTTGCTAAGGATTGTCGGGGCGACCGCAAGGATCGCGATGAGGATGAAGGAGAACCCGCTCGCGAAGGTTGCGAGGAGCGTCGTCATGGCCGGGGCGAGAGCAAACCGGTTTCTCAGCGCTAGGTAGGTTGCAAGACAGACAACCGCCCCGATGGGTTCGCTGATCAGGTTCGCGGGCGGGAAGAACGAGTGACTGATGAGGGCGCATATAATACCCGCTACTACGCCGATCCCGATCGCCTCCCGGAACGTGGGCACGATCAGGATGATGGCGAGGCTATAGAAGGCAATCACGAGGTTCGATACGATAGGGCCGGGGATCAGGAGGGACATGTACCTGATGATGGCCCCTATGGCAAGGAGTATGCCGACGATTGCAATATCTCTCGATTTCATGATATCTTATCTTTATACTATGGTGTTCGGCGGGCGGTGCTAGTTAGAGGGACACGAAAATGGGTAGGACGCCAACGTGGTTGAGACAGGGGCCGGAAGAGCCCCCCAACAGTGGTGGACCGAGTGGACGAGCCCGGCAACATCATAAACATCATTGTACAATTTAGTGCTCAATTGTATATAAATGCGCGTTACTGGGAGGCATCATTGCCGCAGTACCTCTCAACCCCAGCCATGCTCAAGTGGTCCCGGAGATCTTCTGCTACAGTTTTCACTATCCGGAAATCACGTTCCCTCACTGATTACCAGCGAAAGAACATGAACTCCTCAATATCATTCCTTAAAGACTGTTCGCTAATGAAGCACCAGAGAACCAATGTTTTCCATACAGCCTCTACAGCAACCCGATACTTGTCAAGAAAGAGGACACAGGCCCTCATTCACGCATGAACCATAACTCCCCGCTAAATCCAAGCGATATCTACATGGCAGTGATTGCCGATGTCTACGTTTGCGAGGATGAATATACAGATAAGTAGGTCGGTACTCCCAACATAAGGTAATTGCCAGCATTGCTGAAAGAGGGACAACCGCTGCTTGTGTAACTCAGATTTAATCGCACATCAACCTCAGCAAGCCAAAGCAGTCAATAAGGCTATTCTCAATATGAAAAGGTTCGTGTGAGGACGTCGATAGAACTGAAAGAACGAAACTGTCCGCAACAGCATGACATTTCACATCCACCGCCCCTTTGTGTACGCCATTTATATTCTCAGATCACTCGTTTTAATTGGCATAGAGATATGAGTTGCACATCACTGCATGTGACAATTTTAAAATAGAGGGGAATTAGTTATTAAATCAGTACTGATACCATAACTGCCACCAGTACCATATGGTCTCTCCATAACCATATCCCCAGATATCCATAAACTGTGCTGTCGAATTGAGGTACACTATATCATATTGACCACTGCTGTGTTGATCTGTCGCACACGAGCTCCCGGGCTCTATGCCCTGAGTAGTCGTTTTTGTCCCCACTGAGTTGAATCTCGATCTCCAGTGTGCAATTTCAGTATCAGTACTCGTATGCGTATACGTGGTGACATCACCCTGAGCATAACTCCATGACAGAGCAGGCGCCGGTGAGAGTGATACTTGGATTGTTTGTGAACCAGAGGTATCGGACATAGGAGACCAAGAATGCAGTTCTGGATCGCCTGCAGTTGATATTGACCAATCTTGTATCGCATTTCCTTCAAAATTCATATATTCGGTACCCCATCTCTGAATTCCGGGCTCCATTGCAGATATCTGATGTATTGCAAACCAATCTCTAGAGGGATTGTTATCACTAGGATGTTTAAACATCTCAAAGTTATTTGTCACACCGCCATAGGGATGGTAATAATAATCTCCTTCATTAAAGTATACCGGATTTCCCCACTCTAAACTTCTCAGAGACATAATCCCCATAGCAGGTGACTCTAAGTCAGTCTCAATATACCTTTTTCGCCATTCCTCCGCTTTATCATGAACTGCTGAGACGGATTCATTGTTTGCCGCGATCCCTACATATTGGTGTGGGACCCCTTTTTCATCGATAACGAATCCATATGCAACGATTGCAGAACCATCTGGTACTACAGGATCGGCACCGCCCATTGGTTCCTCCCCATGTTTTGTAGCATAGGTGTCGATAGCATCGTTTCTCATATTTTTCAAAGTCTCTTGATCGATAGGATCGGCGAAAGAAGTGGTAATAAATACTGCTCCTTTATCAGTGGATCTATCGTCAATCGACTGGGCGCTCACTACAGGGCAGATTGCCATGACCGATAGTAATAGCATCAGTAAGGCCGAACAAGCCTGAACTTTTCGCGAGTTCATTTCCATTCACCATGTGTCTTTGGAGTAACATAAGGAAACTGCACAAGTGAATGCCGCTGAATGAACACTAAGTCATTGTGTCATCGTATCGTTGTGTCATCGTATCGTTGTGTCATCGTATCGTTGTGTCATCGTATCGTTGTGTCATCGTATCGTTGTGTCATCGTATCGTTGTGTCATTGTTTTGGGTTCCTTAATGCCCCCGATCACTAAGTGATATCAATAGTATAAATAGTTAACTAATACCGCCAGTTAAGCATGTGACCGTTAGTCAAAGTTTCAACTGCTAGGGCCAAGCCGCGCGTAAAACCCAGAAAGACAGGGATTCAAAAATTTTCGCGGCATGAAGTTCAATAATTGTTCGCATGAGATCACGAATTGGCGCTGAAAGAACAGAGATATCACAACAATATAGGGGTCGTTCGCACCGCTCGTTAGGGTATAATAGGGAGGTTGTCCTAAAATTATAAGGCCTTTCAGATAACACACGAAGTCATGGCCTTCCGGGAAATTGACGATGATCTCTGGGAGATTGTCCAGAAGTACCTCCCGCCAACAAAGCCGCACATCGGCCGACCCCGATGTGACCCCCGCAGCCTGTTCAACGGCATCCTGTACGTCCTGAGTACTGGCTGCAGCTGGCACGACGTTCCAGCAAAATACGGCACCAAATCGACGGTTCATCGGTACCACCTCGAACTCTGCGAGAAAGGCGTGTACCAGGCGATCTTCCTCGAGTTGCTCCGATCAGGGTACGAGATCCGAAAGATCGATCTCTCGCACTGTGCGACGGATACGAAAGATATTCTGGCGAAAAACCCTCATGATGCCTGGGCAGCAAGCATACAGGATTAAAATAGCCGGGTGGCTATTTTACCTGGGGTAGAGAAGGCTGACCCCTTTCTGGGATCTGATCCCGTGCGAAAAACTAGCCAATCCACCGTTTCGGAAGCATAGATGCATCAGTGAATGCGGATACAAAATTGCTCCTGAAGAATCCTGGATCTACCCCACCGTTGAGGAGTTATGAACGAACACACCAAAGTGTGCGGAATTGATGTTCACAAGGAGTTCCTCCAGGTCTGCCTCCTCTCGCGATCCGGAGAGTACTCCCACCATCGCTTCCGCCATACGTCTGATGGGATTCTTGCGTTAAAAGACCTTGTCCTGACCGAGGGGTGCGACCTTGTCGCCTTTGAATCCACGGGAATCTATTGGTACAAGTTGTACCTGCTCCTTGAGTCGGATGTTCAGATTATTGTTGCCAATGCCTATCAGATCAAGAATATTCCCGGACGCAAGACCGATCTGAAAGATTCCCAATGGATCGCCGAGCTCGCTCTCAACGGCTTGATCAGGCCTTCTCGGATCTTCCCTCGAAAGGATCGTGAGTTCCGGGATCTCACGCGAAACCGGGAGATTCTGGTGCAGACCCGGACAACCATCAAGAACCGGATCCACAAGATCCTGGATAGTGCCGGGATCCGGCTGAAACCAGCACTCAACGATCTCTTTGGGAAATCAGGGTATCATCTGCTCCAGGGAATCGCAGGACAGAAGGATCTGGAAACCACCCTCTCGACTCTTCCCTCTCCCCGGATCCGCCGTCGCGCCGATCAGATCCGGGAAGCATTGCAGGAATCCTCCCTCTCTCCCCTTCAGCTGCAGCTCCTCAAGACCCAATTGGCACTGTTTGAGGAGATTGAGGAGAAGATCCATTATCTTGAATCCCTCATCCTTACATCGCTCGATGACGATCACGCTGAGGATATCACGATCTGCATCTCGGTCCCGGGCATCAGCAGTACTGCTGCAATGACGATTCTTGCCGAGGTGGGGGATGTCCGAGACTTCGCCTCAGCGGATCGCCTTGTCTCCTGGGCAGGACTGGCACCCTCAGTGTATCAGTCCGCTGACACCTTGGTCACCGGACGGATCACGAAACGCGGGTCAAAGCATCTGCGATGGATCCTGGTGCAGGCTGCACAGGCAGCAAGCCGGGCACAGGACACGGTATTCTCCCGCTTCTTCCGGCGGATCGCTTATCGGAGAGGTCGGAACAAGGCCATTGTCGCCCTTGCCCGGAAGATCCTCAGTATTCTGTGGCACCTGCTGCTGAACCGGGAACGGTATGTTGAATCTGGTCTCAAGAAATCGGTGAAACTCCCGGTCCCCTCCGCGATACCGGATATGTCCATCGATGAGGCGGTGATGGTGCTGCTGAACGCCGGGTATAGAGTGTACACGCCTGAGAAAACGAATCAGGTCTGGAAGGGGGTGAGGAAGTAGAGGCCACCATCTTCCTCATGAATTTTCATACAAAAAGGGGATCGACCGGCTATGATGGCTATAAAAAGGTAAAAGGGAACAAGCTGAGTGCTCTGGTTGATCAGAATGGTCTCCCCCTTGCCTGCACCGTTGCACCCGCTAATGTCCATGATTCCCAACTCTACGAGCCGAACCCTCGAAGCATTTGAGATTCCCGAGGTGCAGGATTGTCCTGCGATCATTTCCGCAGATGCAGCCTATGATGCCCGGGAGATTCGTCAGTACAATCGGAAACGAGGAATCAAGAGCAACATCCCGGTCAACCGGAGATCCCGGAGATATCCAAAGCGAGGAAGGCCATTCTGGTTTGATCCGGAACTCTACAAGAAGCGCAGTGCCATCGAACGATTCTTCAGCTGGATTGAGGCATTCAAGAAGATTGTTCCACGGTACGAGAGATATGAGCATTCATTCATGGGATTGATTTACCTAGCATGTAGTGTCATGATCGGGAGAATATTGGGATGACCTCAGGAGCAGTTATCCCAAAATGTCTCTGCCGGGAGGACACCCCCTTCCGGTCCCTCCCCCCACGTGGCGAGACTCAATGGAAAACCGTTTCGCCCATTCCTTCAGCGCGAATAGATCACAGCCTGGGTAGGCTGAACCGATGTTCTGCTGTGGTACCTCCAGATCGGTGATAGCAGCGAGGATAAACTTCTTGTGGATATCTAATCCACAGGCTTTTTCTCTTATATATCATCACACTTGGGCGCGGACAGAGGGAACTGCCTCGAAGGTCAATTTCACATCCGTATTCGCCGACACAACATGGCCTTCAATGGCAAATGCGCTGGTTTGAGACACAGGATCTGGATCCTAAGATTTATTCAACCTCCTCTGCCCACATCTGCTCAGGCTACAACGAGAAGAGTATTTTCATCAGCCGAGCCTGTAGCTGGCACGGCCTCATGGTTGTTAGGTATGGGTAGATCACTGCTGTCGTGAAAACAGGATCGCCATAACAAGCACCGCACCAACCGTCATGAGGGTGGCGGCGGCAGGCGCCGCTGCCGTCGGCGTGGGCGAGGGTGAACCCGTCGGCATCGTCGGGGTCGCCGGTTCCGTGGGCATCGCGGTGGGCACAGCGGCGGTCTCCGTCGCCGGGGTTCCCGGAGGTAGCCCGAGAGGAACGGGAACGGTCGTGTAACCGTGGCCCGGGAGGTTCGACCGGTCGACGGGTGCGTCCACGACGTAAACAATGTAGGTCCCGGGATCAAGCCCGACTTCACCGGTCCTCCAGCGGTAGGTCCATCGGTCGTCGGCACCGACCGCCACCGCCGTGAAACTCGCCGGGTCCCCGGACCGGACGGGCGTAGCGGGGTCTTCAAGCCGCCCGCCGGCGGACGGCAGGTTCGGACCGGTGACGAAGAAGTAGACGGTATCGCTCCCCGTGCTCGTCCCCGCGAGCGTGACGACGCTGCCCGGGTACACCGTGACGGCGGAGGCTGCCGCCACGGCGGAGAAGGCCAGGAGGAGGAGAACGATGGCCACAAAGGTTCCAACGCGGTCCGGTATACGGCTCACCGCCCTCCGGGAGACGATTCACAGAGGAACACCTCGCCCGTCGTCAGCATACGCCTCCACAAGCAGCCGGGTGCTCGCCTTCGGCTCACCGCCTCCGGGGACAACGTGCGCTCCGTCGAGGGCGGCGCATATGGCCCCGACAGCCTCCGCATGCGACCGCCCGTAGCCCCCTTCGAGCACGAGGGCGAGAGCCGCAGGACTCGCGTCCGCGAGCATCCCGGTCAGGACCCCGAAGTCATCGGGGCGAAGTTGCATCGAACCGAGCGGGTCATCGAAGAGCGCATCCTGACCAGCCGAGATCACCACGAGGTCCGGCTCGAACCGCCGGAGTGCCGGGATGAATACCTCCAAAAAGACCAGGGCGTAGTCGGCGCCGGTCGAACCCGGCTCAAGAGGCGCATTGACGGTATACCCGACACCCGGGCCGGCACCCCGCTCATCCGGCCACCCGGTCCCGGGGAAGAGCCCTGCCTGGTGAACCGAGCAGTAGAGCACCCGGTTCGAGGTATAGAACGCTTTCTCTGTCCCGTTGCCGTGGTGCAGGTCCCAGTCGAGGATCGCCACCCGGTCGACAGAATCGAGTGCTTTCGCCGCGGCGACGGCAGCGTTGTTGAAGAGGCAGAACCCCATCGCCCGGTCGGGCTCGGCATGGTGCCCCGGCGGACGGACCAGGGCAAACGAGTGCTCGCCCTCAAACGCCCGCTCCACCGCCTGCCACGCGGCTCCCGCCGCATACAGGGCGGCATCGAACGATTCGCAGGTGACGTAGGTGTCGGGGTCCAGGTAGCAGGCCCGTCCGGGGGGACACGCCCTGCAGAACGACCGGACGGCCTCGACGTGCCGGGGGGTGTGCACCCGGGTGAGATCCCGGAGCGTCGCCTGCTTCGGGGCGATGCGGCAGGCATCAGCCGGCACCCCGGTGAGAGCGGCATCGAGGCGTGCCTGCGACTCGGGGTGACCGGGGTCGTCATGGGCCCGGAAG
>Ga0116194_1002403_pt1 | contig 9880 bp, 10 predicted proteins | sample AD_SCU001_MetaG_FD_89887 | JGI IMG/M metagenome (GOLD analysis project Ga0116194, IMG submission 89887) | Active sludge microbial communities of municipal wastewater-treating anaerobic digesters from China - AD_SCU001_MetaG | ecosystem: Engineered > Bioreactor > Anaerobic > Digestate | place...
TAATTGTGCATGTGCGTTTTTTGCGAAGCAAAAATATTCGCACGCACATAAATTCCGCCGGAGGCATATAATATCCTCATTTATGAGGATATTATATCATTCATATGAAAGCTTAACAACAAATTTTAAACCTGTTTACCCCTTCCGCACACTCTATTTTGGCCATTTACTCAATAATACTTCGAAAATCAAAAATATTTACTAGTTACCTTTGTATAATACTGGATTTTAACATAATACCCCCAATAACTTAAGGATAAATCTTTTTATAAATGTTTTTATAAGAGGCATTGGTTACACTATAAATTTCTCTGATATTAATAGCATTTGTCTTTCCTTCATTAATAAGTGTATCTTTATATTCAGGAATTAACCTTAGACAGTAACCACAACCATTCTTTGCAATTTTGCACGGTGTAGAAACTACTTCAACAGGATATCCTTTTTGAGCCATAATCCTGGAAAGCCTTATGGCATAATTCCCGGAATCTACTAACACAAGATAGTACATATACACCCCTCCTAATTTTTAACAGATAAATGCTTAAGTCTGTCAGTATCATACTATTTTGCATTTTCTTTTCCGTTACAAGTTATTTGGCACCAATTTTATTTTCTCTTGCATAATAGAAAAGATATTGTTGCGCAAAGCCTGCAAGCTCTCCAAAGTAATTCGCGGCAAATTTCTGAATTTCTTTTAGAGTCGCTTCCCTGTGAAAATATAGTTCCTCCATAACTCTTTTAACCCATACATCAGTAGGAAAAACATCATATTTAATTCCACTGTATAATAATGTACAATCAGCTACCTTATCACCAACACCAGGCAACTGTTTTAACATTTCCCTGGCTTCATCAGTATTCACAAGATATAATTCTGAAGGTTTCAGGCAGCCTTCCTCCACCATTTTTGATGTAATATCAATATATTTGCATCTAAACCCGGCTCGGCATACTGCCAGTTGTTCAATAGATGCACTCGCAAGATTTTCAACATCCGGGAATGTATGGTATGCTTTTTCGTTAATCAATATTTTTTTACCAAAGGATTCAGATATGGAAGCAACAACTTTCATTATCATGGGTATTCTGTTATTGGCAGATATTATGAATGATATTAATGTCTCCCAGAAATCCTGCCTTAACAGCCTTATACCATAGCCGAACTCTACAGCTTTCTTCATTATATCATCTTTACGCATGAGCGCTTCTTTTATATCACCATAATTCCTGCCCAAGTCTAAATAATCATACCAGACATTTTTAAAATCTTCCATGTCGGCATTTCTTATATAAAGAGTACCTCCTTTATCACTGCCATGCCCATCATTATGTTCCGAACAATAATCATAAGCATCATAAAATATATTAGCAACTTTACCTTTTGCAACACCTGTATAACTTCCGTCGTGTTCCCTGTACCAGCGAAAACATTGCCCGCATTCAAAAATGTGTACAGGATTAAAATCCCTTACATCATAAACCCTTATGAGCTTCCCGCCGCCGGAGCTTTGGTGATCTTGTATTTTATATCCTTTATATTCCATTGTATGTTCTTCGCACTCCAAGAAAAATTCCCCCTAATCTTATATCGCCTTCCCATTATACCTATTTTCTGCTATAATATGCATATATTCATTTATATAAATATAGTATAATGGAGAATTTTAAAATATGAAAGAACAAATCTACACTATACCTGTTGTTGATGCATTTAATGAAGATAGTGAATGTGCCATATGTACACTTGAAAGAAAGCTTGAGGACCAGTATATTGAATACTTTCTTGGGCCGTCACTTATGGAGCCTGATTGCAGAATAGAGACAAATGAAAAGGGATTTTGCACGAGGCATTTTGAATTGCTTTATAACAGGCAGGAAAACAGATTAGGTCTAGGACTCATTGTTGATACTCACCTTCAGGAGCAAAATAAGGAACTGAAGAAAATGTACAGCAAAAAAATTAGTTATATCCAAAAAGAGTCAGAAACTACCCTGGTTAAAAGCATATCAAATAAGCTTACTTCTAAAAAGACATCAACAGAAAAATTTGTAGAGAATATGGTTCAAGAGCTGGCCAGCCTTGAAAAAAAGTGCATGATTTGCGGAAAAATGAGCTATACAATGGAAAGATATATTGACGTAATATTCTATTTATGGTTCAAAGAAAGAGAGTTCCGGGACTTGTTTAACAACAATAAAGGTTTTTGTCTTGTACATTTCAGACAACTTCTTGAAAGTATGGGTAAATACCTAAATTCTCGGGATATGGCAATATTTGCTGATAATCTTTTGAAAATGCAGTTGAAAAACATGGAAAGGGTTCAACAGGAAGTTAATTGGTTTACGGAGAAGTTTGATTACCGTAATAACGATGCCCCGTGGGGCAACTCAAAAGATGCTCTCCCCCGAAGCATACAAAAAATCACAGGTTACTGCAATCTCAAGTGAAAGGTGGGTAGTGAGCAGTGGGTAGTGGATATTGGGTAGTGGGAGGTTGAAGACTTACGGTTGAGAGTTGAAAGCTGACAGCTGATGGTTGACGGCTGATGGTTGACAGCTGATGGTTGATATTTGATATTTGATAGTTGATAATTGAAGGTCAGAAAAGAAAATTCGCATCATTGCTTAAGTCATGAGCTAAGCGAATTTTCTTGAATATATAGCCCTTTTGCAGTCAAATTTAAGGCCTTTATATTCAAGGCAGTTATTTTCTCTATCTCCAGCTTGACTCTTTGCTGAACAGTTTCCAGCAGAGATTTAATAGGATAACCATATATAAGTATTAAATCTATGTCAATGGTTATACCTTCGTTGCCATTTTCCACTTTAAACCTTGATATCCTGCTAATGCCTTTTATGTCATATATAACATATTCAGCTATCTGGTATATGGTATAGTCGGATATAGTGTATTTGCCCATATAGCTAAATGTAGGCCTTACCACAGATTTTTCTGCAACAAGTTGGAAACGTCCCTTCCCTTTTCTCCTGAATATTTGCAGCGGATCAAGAAAATAGCCTGAAAAGTCCTTTTTAATTTCAAACGTAGGAACTGGAATAACATGCTTACCTTCATTTCTTCTTGTAGATAGCGCCTGATTGATCTCAGCTTCCTTTGCAACTTCATGTATATATACTTTTTGTGATACTTCAGGAAGGTCCAGCTTTTTGGCGATACTTTCCACCATACCATCTGATGTGCCCAATATCAGGATAGCATTAGGATTAGCAAGCTCTATAGCTTTCTTTACACTCTTTGCATGGTCATCATAAATAAATAATGCCCTTTTAATTGAGCCTATTTTAGTGCTTTCCTTTTTTGCAGAAACTCCTGCTATTACGCTATTTCCCTTTATTAGAAGGCCATCATCAATTATATATTCAATTCCTCTACTACTGGCCACCTGTAACGCTCTATGACTCTTTCCCGTACCGCTGGCACCTACAAAGCCCACTACCCTCAACCTAATTTACCTCCATTAATTACTTATAGTTATATAAAATCAATTTTTTAAACACAACCAGTATTTATTACAATGTAATTTTACCACAAATGTGAAGAAACTTATATAGATCCATAAATATTTCATGAGAAGAAACTTAAAGGATACACTATTAGTACTACTTTGTTATGTCGCTAATGGAAAGTGCATTTCTGTGATAATATAGAATAAAGAGAGTTAAAAACTCTCTTCTTCATTTACCTTAAAGTTCATTTTATATCTACTTATACCATATGTTACATTATTTATAATAAATATGTCAATATATATTATCCGGAATTTCTGCTTCCTTTATACTTTTTTTATTAGTTGCTGAAGTTGCATTGCATATACCACAGCCTTTACAAATTACTACATTCTTTTGAAAAATATTCCTTATTGTTTCCAGTAATTCTTTATTTTTAAAATGTGCTGTTCTGTGAATTGTAATTTTTTTAGGTGCTAATGTTATCAATGAGCTAACCAGCAAATCGTCATAATTAATTTCTCCTTCTGATATTTCATTCAGGTACTCCTTTATACATTCATTTGTAATTTCTTCATATCTATCATCAAGTAAATTATATTTGCCTTCACTTTCTGCAATTACATGTATATTGTCAAATTTAGGTTCCTGTATATCAACGAAATATTTTAATAATTTTATAAATTCTTTATACTCTTTTTCCATTAAAAAGCTATCTACAGCTTTCTCCACAATCTCCTCCAAATCCCTTATATAATCTTTAAGCCGGAAATTTACAAACCCATCCAATATTACATTATTTGAATTTTCAAAGTATTCCATTAAATTTTTAACAATAATATTCCGCCTTCTAATCTGCAGTAAAGTATTTAAAAAACTCTTTTCTTCATTCCTTACAGTTAGGAATGCCTCCTTCAAAATATCTTTTCTTTCAGTTTGACTAAAATAGCAATAGTTTGAGTTAACAATGCGTCTGATAAGTTTTTCTTCATAGTATCGTATAATATAGTCTGCAAGAGCATTTGATACATTAAGCATTAATGCTTTATAAGCTTGTTTAGGTGCTTTAACCTGAGACTTATTTTCAATTAATTTGCATATTATTGAGTCAATTCCTTCATTATTAACTCTATCTATTGAGTAATCTATCTTATCGTTTTTCAACTGTATTAACTCTTTTGATATAAACTCTAAAACATCATCAGCACATTTTTCTACATCAATGCTGAGAAACTGCATCAACTTCACTTCCCTTCAAGTGTAGTATATGTCTTCATAATTTGTTGTATGCAGTATGTCAGGTATGCAAAATTTACCATGACATATGGATATTACTTCATATATGACCTCATACTATTATATGTATCAATAAGTTCCAAGTTACTATATTGCCCGGATATTACTAAATACATTATTTTCTATCACATTGTGTTTTTTTATTTATCAGAAGCGGGAGGAACGAAATTTACTCCATATACATAGTATAATAGGGAAGATACCGGCGATATAACGGGAAACAGGTAATATATTTATATGAACAATACTAACTACCGGCCTCCGCGGAATCCGGTAGTTATTCAGATAAACCGCGCCTCTTAAAAAAGGCGCGGCAGTTTTTATTTTAAACACATCACTTTTCTGTTTATTTCCTATTTTTGTAATTCTATCTAGCTATATAAACATTTGCATGCATTTAAAAACTTAGTTTGGAAATACTGTAGATAAAAATAGTAAAGGAGGTGCTTGCATGAATAGGACACCGATAGACAGAGTTGCTCTTGTGCTTGTTATTATAGGTGCTTTGAACTGGCTTCTTGTTGGTCTTTTCAGTTTTGATCTTGTTGGAGCAATTTTTGGGGGCAACACAACATTCCTCAGCAAAACTGTTTATACTCTCGTAGGCCTTGCCGGTCTTTATAGTATTAGTCTGTTATTTAGAGAAGTTAATACTGCAACAGAATAATTTTTAGTTTTAAACTTTTTAACATAGAAAAATCTAAATTATCTAATATGTTAAAAAATGGACCCTTTTATTGCCAGATTTATTGCCAGTTAAATTTACAATAAATTTGACTAAAATAATCCGGTAAACAAAAATTTATAGTTGACAATAATTCCCGTAATAATTTTTGAAAAATTACAAATGATAAGAATACGCTATGATAAATAGCGAATAAAAATAATAATCAAAGGAGGTTGTCTTAATGGCTAATAACAGAAGCAAAACTGCATTTGAAAACATGAAGTATGAAATAGCAAACCAGGTTGGTGTTAACTTGAAACAGGGTTACAACGGTGATATTGCTGCAAGAGATGCAGGTAAAATTGGTGGAAACATTGTTAAGAAAGTATTCGAATCTTATACCGGGAACAATTATAATGTTAACAAGCAATAATGGAATATAAGAAGTTTATCAAAAGGGTTATCTCCAAAAATTCCGGAAATTCTTCCGAAAATCCCTTTTAGATTAAACTGAATATAGAGTAATATAAATTGATTGTCCCGGTCAAGGCGGCCATGAAGGCTGCTTGACAAACAGTACTGATAGCCCGGGCAGTCAAAGGTAGTTCTTGACCCCGGGCTAATGAAACAATTAAACAAGGGGACGATTCTTTGGTTTCACTCCTTAAAAAGAATGAAACAGAAGAACCGTCCCCTTGTTTCTGTTTCCCTGATTTATTACTCATCCTCTTCCCAGTTATGGTACACATTCTGAACATCATCCAGGTCATCAAGATTCTCTATCAGCCTGTTCATCTGCTCAATATGTTTAGGATCTGTCAACACCGCTACAGTCTGCGGTACCATCTCAACATCTGCTTCCATGAATTTGTAGCCTTTTTTCTCAAGGGCTCCTCTTATGGCAGAAAATTCTCCCGGGTCAGTCAATATCTCAAAATATTCATCCTGAGGATTAAAATCATCAGCACCCAGATCAATAACTTCCATCATAAGCGTATCTTCATCAACATCATCTGTTCTTTCGATTAATATAACTCCCTTTTTATCGAACATAAAAGATACACAGCCGGTCTGACCAAGGTTACCACCGAATTTATCGAAAAAGTGTCTTATATCACCTGCTGTCCTATTTCGATTATCTGTCATTGCCTCAACTATAATTGCAATTCCACCAGGACCATAACCTTCATAAGATATTTCCTCGTAATTGTCAGCATCCATATCCCCAGATGCTTTTTTTATACTCCTCATGATATTTTCATTAGGCATATTGGCAGCTTTGGCCTTCGCAATAACATCTTGTAATTTAGTATTTGCTTCAGGGTCGGATCCACCTTCTTTTACAGCAATAGCTAATTCTCTGCCAAGCTTTGTAAATATTTTACCCTTCTGCGCATCAGTTTTCTCTTTTTTCCGTTTAATATTTGACCATTTCGAATGTCCTGACATTATAACACCTCCAGTTTGGAATCATCAGGTAACGCCTCTAAGCTTTTGCAGATTATATTATACCACATATTCCAGCTGAACTGCAAAGAAAAAAGTGAATACAGGAGGTGCTTTCTGTCAAATGATATATGCCTCAGCTAAAATGCTATTAAATAACTTAGCTAATTGCTAATTCTTATAATTCTTTAAACAACAGATATATTATTTTTGCAGCTTCTGCTCTTGTTGCATTAGCTTTAGGCTCAAATCTTCCTTTGCCTGTACCAGAAATAATACCTGCCTTCTGTATTTCAGTTATTTCTTCTAACGCATAATCACTAATATTGATGTTACTTTGAAGTTAACTTATCTTCCCACTTTTTCACAGAACTTATGAACCTTTCCGGGAAATCTACTGCAAACCATCTGATACCTATATTTAGTATGGTATGTATTGAGCTGTCGTCAAATTCAAAAGGCAGAACCTCCAAGTCCAGACCCGCTGTGAGAGTTTTATCATAAGCATATTCCAAAAAGGCTTTATCAATCTCATATGGCCATTCTTCACATGTCAAAGCCATATTGGAATTTTTATTATCATAATCTATGCCAATAACTTTATCATTATTAACTTTATTAATACCTTTATTACTATCATTATTGTTATCTTCATTACTATCTTTATTACTATCTTTTTTATTGTCTTTTTTATTGTCTTTTCTGCTATATAAATGGATTTGAATTTGATTTAGTCCATAAAAATTCTCTGATAATACCTTGTTAAATTTTCCCTTAATCTTATCGGGAGTTCCCCCTATCCAAAGCATAGTTTTGATATCTTCAACTGTTTTGTACATTTGCCTGCAATTATCTTCATTATAATGCGTGAAAATAATTTGATTATTAACACCATACTCATTAATTAGTTTACCAAGAGAACCAAGGTCAACCTCTTTTAAATCAAGGTACAGCAATCTATCCTTTTTCTGTTTCATAACCTCAAATGCTTCTTTTAACGCCGGTACCATTTCACCTCTATACAATTCGCCTGTTTTTATTCCTGCATCCCACTTTTTAACCTGCTCCAAAGTGAAGGAAGATACTGGTAGACTTCTCTGCGAATCTGGAGCATCTGTTGTTCTTGCCGGAGTAGAGTCATGCATGCAAATAATTACTCCATCACTGGTTGTACGAATATCTGCCTCAGGGATTCCCCCCAGCTCCCAGGCGTACATAAAAGCAGCCATGGTGTTTTCTGGCATAACAGTACTTGTGCTTTGGTGAGCTTGCCAATAAATATGCTGTTCCATATCTTTCTTATCAATATTTTTCTTATTACCTGAAGTTTGTTTCTTAACGATAATAGCCATAGACATACCTCCGTTGGTCATTATGTTCTTAATTTGCTTTCTTTTGATCAGCTTCTTTTGAGCTAAATAAGCATGCCGCCAGTTGCATCAATAGTAGTTCCAACTATCGATTCAGATTTTTCCGATACCAAAAAGCTTACTATATTTGCAATTTCCTCAGGATCCGTCAACCTGCCCAAGGGTATCCTTTTTACATAATTCCTCTCAATTTCCTTATCTTCAAGTAACTCATTGTTAAGTGGTGTTCTTAATATGCCCGGAGCAATTGCATTAACTATAATTCCATATTGCGTAAATTCTCGCGCCAATGCTTTTGTAAGGGTAATTATTCCTCCTTTTGAAGTAGCATAATGAGAGCGTCCGGGAGAAGTTACAAAAAACCCCGACTTTGAAGTAATATTGACTATTCTGCCCGGCCTATTTAGCTTAATAAGCTGCTTGGCAAACCTTTTACAGAAAAAGAATGTCCCATTAAGATTAATCTTAATAACTCTCTCCCACTCTTCGTCCGGCATATCAATAATATTTGTAACAGGTAGAATTGCAGCGTTATTAACAAGTATGTCTATTTTCCCATATGCCTGAATTGCTTTTTCAATTATATTATCAATATCTTCAGGTTTGCTTATATCTCCATACACAGCCATACATTTAGTGCCATGTTTTTTATTTAGTTCATCAACATAATTTTTTACATCATCTCCATCAACAATATAGTTAGCCACTACATTGATGCCTTGTTCAGCAAAAACTCTTGTTATAGCCGCTCCAACCCCGGCAACACCTTTAACACCACAAACACCTGTTACTATTGCAACTTTGTCTTTTAAATTTAAATCCATATTTCATAGTCCTTTCTTTTATTTGTAGTATATATTTATATATAATCAAATCATATTCTTTTACCCTTTTTACCGGGTGCATATTATTAAAGAAATTATTGGAAGAAACATTAGTGAAGGTACTATAGAGCCTTATACTCTGAGGGAAGGAAGAGCAAAACCAGTGTTTTAGCAAAATAATCACAATTCCTTGATTCATATTATTTTACGAGTTTGATTTTGCTCATAGCTAGTTTCTGGAATATATTTCTTTATAAGTTTTAAATACACCCTCTTTTACTGCTGCATAACCGATTTATAATTAATTAGAGCAACTTAAACTGTTTATAAACTGCTTAATAGTATATAGCAGATGGAAACAAGATTGTATGGAAATAATTTGTCGTATTTATGTAAAATTTTTGTGTACATTTGCTTTCCGGTAATTGGCCAAATTCCAACCCTAAATTTCTATCATTTCCCCTGCTCCGATTTCAATTATTTCTTTCGAATATTCAAACCAAATTTTTCTACTAGATGGATTTTTTACTCGTCTGCCGTCAACACTAAATATTAATCGGTTATAAGCTTCAATATAATCATAAATTTCTATGTTTGTTGCATACCAAATGTCATCTCTGTTACCTATAAATTCAGCAAAATCTTCAATTACATTCCAATTATAGTCAGTTTCAAATTCATAACTATGTCCCCATAAATAGAACAAATAAGGTTCACGCTTAACTTTATCTTCTACAAACTTTTTTGCAAGGTTTTTAAGTTCAGGTGAGTTATGGTGGCAAGTTGCGGTTAATCGCGCCCAATCA
>Ga0116194_1002407_pt1 | contig 9863 bp, 8 predicted proteins | sample AD_SCU001_MetaG_FD_89887 | JGI IMG/M metagenome (GOLD analysis project Ga0116194, IMG submission 89887) | Active sludge microbial communities of municipal wastewater-treating anaerobic digesters from China - AD_SCU001_MetaG | ecosystem: Engineered > Bioreactor > Anaerobic > Digestate | place...
AGGATGAACGAGGCATCAGGGCTGCATTGAAAGATGTAAACTGCATCTTTCACCTGGCAAGTTCGGAAAAGGAAGGTCAGCACATCGACCTTGAAAAAAGCGATATCCCGGGATTGGAGAACCTGCTGACAGCCGCTGAGCAGGTGGGGGTGGAGCGCATTTTCTACCTGAGCCATATCGGGGCGGAGCGCACATCGGGGTTTCCTGCATTCCGTGCCAAAGCTGTTCAAGAAAAGATGCTGCAAAACAGCAAAGCGACCGCCACCATCTTCAGAACATCGGTCGTTTTTGGAGAACAGGATGGATTTCTTTCGTATTTTGCGCGCGGGCTGGCAGCCAGCAAGTTCATCTATGCCATTCCGGGCAGCGATGACATTCTCATGCAGCCACTGTGGATCAATGATCTGATCAACTGCCTGTACCTGGCGTATCAAAACGAGGACTATGCGGGCAAGATTTATGAGCTGGGTGGGGGAGAGTACTTCACTTTCCGAGCCATCCTGCAAATGATCATGGAAAGGATCGGCAAGAAACGGTACCTGGTTCCTATTGCCCCAGCGGCGCTGCACGCCAGAAACTTATGGTTCGGGGAATCGCCAAGCGGTTTCACCCTTTCCACTTTCTGGATCGATTACTTGGCTTCTGATCGCACCTGCTCACTCGATTCGCTGCCGCACCAATTCAACATCTTACCAGGGCGTTTCAGCGAGAAGATGGAGCGCTATGTAGCGGTGGTTCGCTCCAGAAAAGCTCCCAGACAAGGTGCTGGTAGGGTTTAAGTTTAAGAGAAATCCCGGTCTCTTCCAGATCTTGATAAGCAAACGACCATTCCTCGCCGGTGCGCACCTCGCGGCAGCGCAGATTGGCTTGTGGGTCAGCGGAACGCGGCAGCCATTCCAGAAGTGTAGAAACGGCAGGCTTTCCAGAGGTTCCACGAAGCGGCACGGTGCGCCGGAAGCGGATGGCCTGGTTGCGGGATGAGTTGTTGACCAGCACCAGGAAGTAGCGGTCGTGATAATGGTTTAAATAGGCATAGATGTGGGGGAGAGAACGCTGAGCCTGACCTACGACATCGAACAGGCAGAAGGAAGCCGCATCGGAAAAGCAGGGACGCATGCGCAAGAGGGGGAAGATCCATCGTTCGTGCAGGCGGAGCAAATCGGCATCCTCTTTTTCATGCAGCAGGGGAAGCAAAAAATCCATACCGTAGCGTTCAGAGAACCCTTCAATCTGTCCATGATTGAACATGGGAATACCTGGCATGGTGACCAGCAGCGTGCAGGCGGCAAAGTATTTATCGCCTTTCCCAAACTGGTCGAGGGCAGTCCGTTCATCTGGGTTGCTGAGAAAGTTCACGAATTTTCCGAGGAGCAGGGGGTTGGAAGCCAGCGCATTTTTCAAAATGCTCTGATAGGTTTTATTATCTTCATCGCGCAAGGATTGCATGAAAGCGATATTGTAAACGCGGTGCATGCCCAGTTCTTCGACGAAAAAGTTTTCCATATACCAGAAAGCTTCAGCCATGAGTAGCGCATCGGGGTTTTCGCGCTCCACCCGCTCCACCACCTCGCGCCAGAATTCGCGAGGCTTGGCTTTCAAGAAGGCTTCCGCCGGCAGGGCGTGTCTTTCACGGGTGGGCACACAGCGTTCCTGACTGCCGGGCAAGGGATACCACAAGCGCTGGAAATGCTGGCGGGTGAGGGTCATGGCTGCATCGAAGCGGATCAGCGGAAAGCGCTTGAGAATGCACAAGATGGTTTCGATCACATGTTCGCGCACTTCGGCATTCAAATAATCGAGCTGGGCAGTATCATTCCAGGGCATGCTCGAGCCATCATTGCCGTGATAGATGAAGCGTTTCTCCCCCGTGCGATGGTCGGTGTACAGGAAAACCTCGGCGGCGGCGGATTGGTCATAATACCCCTCTTCCAACTGCAAACTGATATTAGGAGTAGGAGAAAGGTCAGGACTGTTGAAATGAAATGAAGCGGCAGGATTTTCAGACACAGAAATGTACCATTCAGGATGCTCGAGCAGCCAATCGGAATCTATGCCGGTGTGGTTGGGGACGATATCCACGCACAGGCGAATGCCCGCCCGATCACAGGCGGCGTGCAGGGCGTCGGCGGCTGGTTCACCGCCTAGAGAGCGTGCGATACGGTATTCTTTTATGGAATAGGCTGACGCGGCGATATCTTCTCTACCATACAATTCTTTGATCTTCCTGGAAGCGGGACTGCGTTCCCAGACCCCGACGAGCCACAAGGCGGTGATGCCCCAGGCTGCCAGTTTTTCCAATTCCACAGCGGGGATGTGATCGAGATGAACGATCTTCTGACGGTATTTGCCGCTCAACTGCGCCAGCCAGACGTTGACGTTCTTAGCCAGCAGAACGACGTTCTTTTTCCAGGGCGCTTCAGGGGAGGGCTGCTCCGAAGCGTGAGCGAGAGGCAGGCGTGAAGCATGATCACTGGCAGGTGAAGCCGAACGCGGTATAGATTTCATTGTCTTATTATTGTAGATGAAAAATGTCGTTGATGAAATAGAGAGGATTGGAGCGGTCGGCATCAAAAATAGCGGTGATGTGGTTTTGTTCCACCAATTGCGCACAAGCCTGGCTGGTGAACGGTTCTTTCCATGTAAACATACGCTTGATGGTAACCAGGTCTGCCATGCCTACCGAGCGCAGATAAGAAAGAAGAATGGCTTGCTGCGCGCTGGCTTCCGTGATGAAGCGGGCTTTTTCCACGATCTCTGGATAATAACGGGCGGCGATATCATAGATCATGGCATATCCCCAACGACCGGCGACAGCGATGCCCACCGGGATAATTTTCATTTCGGCTTGCAGGTCGGTGAGCGTTTTATCGAATAGATATTTCTTGTCGGAAGAGGTGAGGTGAGCCTGTTTGTGCAGATCGAGGGTGTGTAAGGGTCCATTTTCGAGCAGGGCTTCGTACACGTTTTTCATCTCTACGCTCATCTGACCGCTCTTGTACTGCAGCAGGTAATCATTCTCATAATCGCCATAATTGGGTGAGAGGGCATAAAAATAGGGCGCCATTTCGAGCGAGAGAATGGTGGCTTTTTTGCGGACCAGTTTGGCATAGTACCAGGCGCGTTTGTCGAGCATGCCGTCCTTCCAGCCCCAGGTGACGTGCCCCGGATCGTCATGGTTATTGGGGACGGGTCTGGCCCCTACGGTGGCGTACCACAGGTTGGGCAGGTCATAATCCTTGATCGGCCAGAAAAAAATAAAACCGCGTTCGTTGAAGAAATCGAGCGCATCTTGGGGTGAATGCAAGCGCAACGACCGTGCGGTGCGATAGGTCTTTTCGCGATAGCTTATGACCCGCTTTCTCAGAGTGTCCAGGTCAGTCATTGCGCAGGATGTGGGTGATGATATTGGAGCCGCTGCCGCCGATGTTTTGTGCCATGCCAACGCGCGCTTTCTCAAGCTGGTTTTCCCCGGCAGTGCCGCGCAACTGCTGGATCACCTCTACCAACTGGTACGCGCCCGTGGCGCCCACCGGATGCCCGCGGGCTTTCAACCCACCCATGGTGGCTACCGGGAGGCGACCGTTCTTGCCGATGTGCCCTTCTAACGCCATGAGCGGGCCTTTCCCGCGCTCGATGAAACCACAGGCTTCAAGAGAAAGGGCTGCCATGATGGTGAAGGCATCATGATATTCGAAGAAGTCAATATCTTGGGGGGCGAGCCCACCCTGCGCATAGGCTTTTTTGCTGGAGACCTCTGCAGCGCTCAACCAGGTGGGATCCTTGCGGTCGTGGACGGCGATGGTATCGGTGGCAGCAGCAGAAGCCACCACACGAATCACCTTCTCGCTCACCTTATCAGCGGGAACGAGCACGATGGCAGCGGCACCATCCCCTATGGGGGAAGCATCCATGAGATTGATGGGATCGCAGATCATACCGGCTTCGAGATATTTTTGTTCGGTCAGTTCCATATGGAAACGGGCGAAGGGATTGTGCATGGCGTTGGTGTGCGCATTAATAGAAAAAGGAGCGCAATCTTTATGCTGCCAACCGGTTTCATGCATGTAACGGCGCATGAGCAAGGCGTTCAGGGCGACAAAGGAAAGCCCCTGATCCACTTCCCAATCGGCACTGGCAGCAGTGGCTAAATGGGAGGTGATTTCAGCGGTAGGAGAATCGGTCATTTTTTCTACTCCCACTGCCAGGGCGACTTCCGCTTCTCCTGAAGTCACAGCCAGAAAAGCGGCGCGAAAAGCGGCAGCTCCGGAGCCACAGGCGGATTCCAGACGAAGCGCACCAGCATGTTTTGCCCCAATCCAATCGGTGATATACGCGCCAAGGTTCTGTTGGCTGTTGGCTGAAGCCGACATCATGTTACCAACGAACACACCATCCACATGATCGATACCGCAATCCTGGATGGCGGCAAAAATGGCTTCTCCGGCGATCTCTTTCAGTGATTTATCCCAATGCTCCTCGATCTTCGTCTGCCCGATGCCAATGGCTGCTACTTCGCGCATGCTCGCTCCTAATTTTCCAGTTTCTGATATTATAAGTTGCGTACCTATCAGTTCCTATCGATTATTATAAAATCAATCCAGTTCAGCAGGAGAGTAGAAGCTATGATCATAGACATTTCGATTGAACTATCTCCCGAAATGGTGCGCTGGGAGGGTGACCCTCCCATGATCGTGCGGCAGGTTTTGCAGCTTGCCAAGGGGGATCCCTATAACCTCAGCGAAATGAAATTGAGCCTGCACCAGGGCACACACCTGGACGCTCCGCGCCATTTTTTAGCCGATGGAAGCCTCGTGGAGGATTTTCCGCTTGACCTGTTGATCGGAGAGGCGCAGGTGGTGCAGATACCGTGCGAGGTGAACAGCATTGGCAGAGATGTTCTCGAAAAGGCGGGAATCCGTGCGGGGATACGCCGCGTGCTTTTCAAGACGCGCAATTCCCAATACTGGAAGGACGATCCCCACACTTTCCACGCAGAGTTTGTGTCGCTCAGCCTGGATGGTGCAGAGTATCTCATCGAGCAGGGGATCGAACTGGTGGGTATTGATTATCTTTCCATCTCGCCCGCAGACGATTTCAGACCAGTACATGCGCGTTTGATGGAAAAGCATATTGCTATTGTCGAAACGCTGGACCTTTCGGAAGTGGAGCCGGGTGCGTACACGCTGATATGCCTGCCGATGAAAATACAGGGAGTGGAAGGCGCTCCGGTGCGGGCGGTGTTGATGCACGATTAGTGCGGCACGGGCAGGCTAAAACCGCCATCTACCACGATGACCTGCCCGCGGATCATGAACGCCTGCTCCGAGCAGAGAAATGCCACCATACAAGCGACATCCTGAGGGGTGGTAATGCGCCCAACAGGGGTATGTTGGATGGCGCGCTGGAGAACGGTGGGATCGGAAAGCGAAGCGAAATGCTGCAGGGCGTCCGTTTCCACCACGCCGGGCGAAACGGCATTGACGGCAATATTCTTGGGAGCCAGCTCAACCGCCAGATAGCGGGTTAAGCTTTCGAGCGCAGCCTTGCTGGCGCCTACCGAGACATAGTCGGGCATCACACGCACGGAACCCTGACTGGTAATGGCGACGATCTTACCGGCAGCACGTTTTTCCATGAGCGGAACAGCCAATTGGGTGCCAAACAGGAAAGCGCGAGCATTTACGTTCATGGTATGCTCCCAGCCTTCAGGGCGTTGTTGCAGGGCAGTGCGGTTGAAACCCGACGCGGCATTGCTGATGAAGATGTCCAATGCTCCGAATTCCTGTTCTACGGTTTGGAATAGACGCTCCAGGTGTTCTATTTTGCCGACGTTGGCACGTACCACCAGCGCTTTACGACCCATGGCACGGATCTGCCGGGCTGTTTCTTCAGCGGGCTCCTGATTGTGCACGTAATTGATGACAACATGCGCACCGAGGCGGGCAAAGTGCAGGGCGATGGCTTGCCCGATACCGCGGCTGGAACCGGTGATCAGGGCGATCTTTCCCTCGAAGATCATTGCAGTATTTTCACACATAGAAAACTCCTTATGGAAGTTTGGCAGAAAATCCGTTGCCTTTCTCTCTATTTTAACCCCCGCATTGTATGATAGGATACAAATAAACGGCACAGGGAGTTTACCTATGGCGCAGGGAAAAAACCAAGCAATGATCGATCGCTGTATGGCGCATAATTTCTGGACCTGGAGCAGGCAAAAGGAGATCCAGCCCATTCCGGTGGAGCGCGCGCAAGGGGTGTTCTTTTGGGACTTCGATGGCAAGCGTTATCTTGATTTCAACTCCATGGTGATGTGTTCCAACATTGGTCATGGCAATCAGCAGGTCATTGACGCCATCTGCAAACAAGCGCAGGAGCTAACCTTTGCCGGTCCACACATGGCGACCGAAGCGCGGGCGCGACTGCTGGAGAAATTATGCGAGGTAGTCCCCCAGGGCATCAGCAGGTTCTTGTTCACCATGGGGGGAGCGGATGCCAATGAAAATGCCATCAAGATCGCCCGTGCTGTCACCGGGAAACACAAGATCCTGGCGCGCTACCGGTCGTATCACGGGGCATCTCATGGAGCGGTTGCGCTTTCGGGAGACCTGCGGCGCGTTCCTTGGGAACCCAACGTGATGGGTGGGGTGGTGCATTTCCCTGCTACGTATCGCTATCGCGATGACCTGGTGCCAGATGCCATGCAACTGGCAGATGAAGAATATGCAGCCCGCCATCTGGAATACTTGGAAAAGCTGATCCAATATGAAGGGGCTGATTCCATTGCCGCTATCTTCCTCGAAGCGGTCACCGGCACGAACGGCATTCTCATCCCGCCAGATGGCTACCTGCAAGGAATCCGTGCGTTGTGCGATCACTATGGCATATTGATGATCGTGGATGAAGTGATGAGCGGATTTGGCAGAACGGGTACCTGGTTCGCGGTGGATCACTGGCAGGTGAAGCCAGATCTCATCACCATGGCGAAGGGGTTGACCTCCGCCTATGCTCCGCTGGGAGCGGTGGGGATGCGCGAAGAAGTGGCAGCATACTTTGACCGCCGCAAATTCGACAGCGGGCTCACCTATAACGGACATCCCATTTCCTTTGCCGCAGCCACTGCCAACATCGACGTGCTGCAGGAGCAAAAACTGATCCGCCATACTCAGGCTATGCAACCCATACTGCTGAAAGCCTTCAACCGATTGAAGGAAAAGCATCCTGCGGTGGGCGATGTGCGTGGAATCGGGCTGTTTGGCGCCATTGAATTAATAAAAGATAAGAAATCTGAAACCCCCCTTGGAGAATATGGAAAAACTCCTACAATCATGAATGAATTACAGAAGTTCACACTATCCAAAGGCTTATTTCACTATGTTCACGATAATCTCATCCTGGTGATCCCACCATTGATCGTGAATGAAGAAGAATTAGCAATGGGCATCACTATACTGGATGAAGCGTTGAAGACCACGGACACTGTTCTGTAAGGAAGGAATTTATCATTATGGAAAATAACGAAAAAGATATCGAAAGTGTGATCATCTTAGGTTCCGGACCGGCGGGATTGGCTGCGGCTCTTTACGCCGCCCGTGCGGAATTGAAGCCGCTGCTTTTCACAGGAACGGAAGTTGGTGGGCAGGCAGCTACTACTTCCGTCATCGAAAACTATCCAGGTTTTCCGGATGGCGTGGAGGGAGGGCAGTTGGCTGAGCTCTTCACCAAGAATGCTGAGAAATTTGGAGCGCGCATTGAATATGATATGGTCACCGCAGCAGACCTTTCTAAAAGCCCTTTCAAGGTGAGCACTTATGGAAAGGATCATTACGCTCAGGTTTTGATCGTTACCACGGGTGCCAGCGCGAACAAACTGAACGTTCCGGGCGAAAAGGAACTGACAGGGCGGGGTGTGTCTTATTGCGCAACCTGCGATGGTTGGTTTTTCAAGGATAAAAAGGTAGCGGTGGTGGGAGGCGGCGACAGCGCACTGGAAGAAGGCTTGTTCCTGACCCGTTACGCATCTTCGGTGACGATCATCCACCGACGCGATGAACTACGAGCAGGCGCGTTGCTGCAAAAACGCGCGCGCGAGAATCCCAAGATATCCTTCATCTGGGATACTGTGGTAGAAGAGATCAAAGGAGAAGGTGCGGTCAGCGGTCTCCAATTGAAAGATGTGAAAACCGGTGAAACACGTGAACTGGCGATCGGTGGGGTTTTCGTTTTCATAGGACATAGCCCTAACACGGAACTGTTTCGCGATTGGCTGAAGCTGGATGAGAAGGGATACATCCGCATCGACCAGAACATGCAGACAAGCGTTGCGGGCGTGTACGCAGCAGGCGAAGTGGCAGATTCACGCTACAGGCAGGTGGTCATTTCTGCCGGCATGGGCGCGGCAGCCGCCATTGAAGCAACGCGTTTTCTCGAATCTCAGGAATAAAGAGAAGAGCGGGCATGATGTCCCGCTCTCTTTCTTAATTAGAGGATGTTCCAAGCCCCGACCAGATGAAGACGCGCGGGTCACTGGGGTAGCCAGCGGTCACATAGATCGGGTCACCACCTGTGGTGGTTCCCGACTGCCTCACCGGTTGGATGTACCAGCGAATGACATGCGGAGCGGATTCGGCAGGGCGGAACGTAACCGGAACGATGTACTTGGTGTCTTTGGTGTAATCGGTCAATTTCTTGCCCTCGCCAGCGGTGAGGTCTTCGATGGTCACCGCGTAGGAATCGCCTTCCAGCATTCCTCCAATGGCAGCCCACTGCAACGTGACGGTGTCATGGGTGGCGTTGAAAACTGCGCCGTCGGCTGGCAACAGCAGGTTGGTAGCCGCAAATGGTGCGGGCAGGGTGGCAGTGGGGGTAGGACCGCTGGTTGGGAGGCGTTCGCACAAAGGGATAGTGATTACCTCGTTCAAATATACATTATCAGAGGTCTTTCCGTTGTAAGTCTTCAGCGTTTCGACCGAAACATTGTAGTTGGCGGCAATGGCGCTCAATGTGTCGTTCGCGCCAACCGTATAGGTGATTTTGGTGCAGGCGGATTCGGTTTTTTGAGCCACACTGAGGGTACCCGTGGGCTGCGGTGAGGGGGTAGGTGTGGGGCGAGGGATGAGAAGTGTCTGGTTGAGGGTGAGCACACCACAATCGGAAGCCAGGTTGTTGAGATCGGCAATGCTCTTCACGGTAACGTTGAATTGAAGAGCGATCGAGCTACAGGTATCACCAGATTGGACCGAATATTCGATGGGCGGTTCCAAGGTTGCCGTTGGGGCAGGCGTTGCGGTGAGGGTGGGGGTGGGGCTCTGCTCGAGGGTGGGAGTTGGGGTGAGCGTGGCGGTAGGCTGCGCTGCAGTGATCTGACCCGAACCGCGCAGGACAAAGTAGATGATGCCGGCGCCGAGCGCAATCAAGATGAGAACGGCGCCCAACGCGATGGGCAAACTGACCGTGAACTGCGGCAGACCGCGCGGTTTTATTTTATTGGCAGGGGTGGATGCAGGTGCATCCGTAAACGTTCTCCCGCAGACCAGGCAGCGTGTAGCGTTCACGCTCAAATGGGTTCCGCAGGTAGGACATACTTTCTCTGTGGATGGTTTGTTTTTAGAATTCATTTTGCTTCACTCTTTATATGTTGTCAAAGCCGAAATATTATAACATCAATGATATGATAGATTTTACGCATGAAGGAAGCAGGAATTTACGTTCATATCCCGTTTTGTAAAAGCCGCTGCAGGTATTGTGATTTTAACACGAGCGCCGGAATGGAGCATTTCATTCCGGAATATTTTTCGAGTTTGGAGAAAGAAATAAAGATCTATGGGGAGAGATATGCCAGCCTGTATGCAATCCGATCCATTTAT
>Ga0116194_1002412_pt1 | contig 9847 bp, 10 predicted proteins | sample AD_SCU001_MetaG_FD_89887 | JGI IMG/M metagenome (GOLD analysis project Ga0116194, IMG submission 89887) | Active sludge microbial communities of municipal wastewater-treating anaerobic digesters from China - AD_SCU001_MetaG | ecosystem: Engineered > Bioreactor > Anaerobic > Digestate | place...
CAGCAGGCTGAAGCGAAACAGGAAGGCGAGCAGCCAGGTGAGGGCGACGAGCAGGGCGTCGGCCGCCGCGGGGCGCCAGATCGCTCGGGTCGAAAACCTCATGCGGCGCTCCGCCAGCTCAGCTCCAGGCCGCGCGCCACCAGTTCGCACACCCGGGCGCGCTGGGCGTCACTCATGTTCGAGCCCGAGGGCAGGCAGACGCCGCCTTCGAACAGCGCGCGGCTCACATCCTGATGGGGCTCATGCGCGAAGTAGCGGCAGCCTGCGTACAGGGGTTGCAAATGCATGGGCTTCCACACCGGCCGGGCTTCGACGTTGTGGCGCTCGAGAAAGTCGAGCAGCGCGTCGCGGCGGGCCTGGGGGCTCTCTCCATCTCCGTCCTCCAGCACGAAGGCCGACAGCCAGCGGGTGGACTGGTGGCCCTCGGGCTCGGCCATCCAGCGCAGACCGGGCACGCCAGAGAGCGCGTCGCGATACTGCGCGAACACCTCGCGGCGGCTCTGTACCCTCTGCTCAAGCACCCGCAGCTGACCGCGACCGATACCCGCCAGCACATTGCTCAGGCGGTAGTTGTAGCCGTCTTCAATGTGCTCGTAATGCCGCGCTGGCTCGCGCGCCTGGGTGGAGAGCTTGCGGGCGTGTTCGATCAGCGCGGCGTCGTTGCTCACCAGCATGCCGCCGCCCGAGGTGGTGATGATTTTGTTGCCGTTGAACGAAAACACCGCCAGCTTGCCGAAGCTGCCGCTGGGGCGGTCGCGGTAGGTCGCGCCGAGCGATTCGGCGGCGTCTTCGAGCATGGGCACGCCATAGCGTTCGAGCAAGGGGGCGATGTCGTCCATCTCGGCGCTCTGGCCGTAAAGGTTGACAACCACGGCGGCCTTGGGCGTGATGCCTTCTGCCTGCAACGCCGCCAGCGCAACGGCCAAAGCCTGCGGCGACAGATTCCAGCTCTGCGGCTCGGAGTCGATGAATACTGGCGTGGCGCCGAGCTGTTTGATGGGGTTGGCGCTGGCCACGAAGGTCAGGCTGGAACACAGCACCACATCGCCCGGCCCCACGCCCAGCAGGCGCAGGCCCAGATGCAGCGCCGCCGTGCCCGAACTCGTGGCCGCAGCGTGCCGCACGCCCACGCACGCCGCCAGCTCGCGCTCGAAGGCATCGACATGCGGGCCGAGCGGCGCGATCCAGTTGCTGGTGAAAGCCTCCTGCACCAGCGCCACTTCGTCTTCGCCCAGATGCGGCGACGACAGATAGACGCGCTGCGACAGCTCGCGCCGCGTCACCAGATCGACCGCGCGCCCGGCTGCGTCGACCACCGGCACATGGTCGATGCGTTGCGCGTCCATCAGCGCCAGCACGTCGCGCTGGCTGGCCTGCAGGCTGACCGTGTGCGGCGGGTGCCCAGGCAGGGCGGACAAGGGCGCCTCGTTGCTCACCCCGGCCAGCGCGGCGCGGCGCAGGTCGCCGTCAGTGACAGTGCGCAGCAGACGCCCCTGCGCGTCGGTCACGAGCAGAATGCCCTGCGCCGTGGCATCGAGCCGCGCCAGCGCCTCGTGCAAGGTGGCGCCGGGGGGCAGACAAAGGGCGTTGAAGGTGTTGAGATTCATGCCGAAACTCCTTGAAGGGGGCGGGCCGGCACACCGGCCCAGGACTCGCCGTCGGGCAGGTCTTGCAGCAGCACCGCGCCCGCGCCCAGCGTAGCGCCCGCGCCCACGCGCAGATTGCGCAGCACCGTGCTGCCCGCGCCCACCAGGGCGGCTTCGCCCACCTGCACCGCGCCGCCCAGGCGCACGCCGGGGGCCACATGCGCCCAGGCGGCAATGCGGCAGTCGTGATCGACCACCGCGCCGTGATTGACGATGACGCCCATGCCCAGCTCGGCCATGGGCGCGACGACGCACTGCGCCGTGATCAGGCAGCCCGGCTGCACGCGCGCCGAGGCCGCCACGCTGGCGCTGGGGTGCACGACGGTGGCCAGCGGCCCGATGGACGCCAGCCGCGCCGCCTCGTCGCGCCGTATGGCGTGGTGGCCGATGGCCACATGCAACGCGCGCGGGCCGGGCAGGGCGCTGGCGTCGTCGATCGAGAGCACCGGCACGCCGGGCAGCAGTTCGCTGCCCCAGGTGGCCGGGTTGCGGTCAGAGGCGACCACGCGCGCAAACGCGCCGCTCAACAACGCCGCGTCAGCCGCCACGCGGCCGTGGCCGCCGGCGCCAAACACGATCAACACAGGTTTGTCGGAGGATGGGGACATAGGGGTTTCAATAACGATTGACCTTGTGCAGCAGATCGCCAGACAGCGGCAGGGTGGCCAGCAGATGCGCGATGCGTGCGGCACTCCGGCCGTCACCATAGACATTGTCTTGCGGATGCGGCCAAGGCCCGAGCGCTAGCGCCTGCCGCACGGCGGCCTCGATGGCGCTGGCCTGCGGCGGTACGTCCACCGTGTTGGCGTTGCGCTCGCGCAGGTTCTGGCGGCTGCCGACGTTGACCACCCGCGTGCCCAGACTGGCCGCCTCGATGATGCCCGACGACGAATTGCCCGCCAGCACCGCGGCGTGGCGCAGCGCGACCAGATAGTCGGCGCGCGGCAGATGGGTGATGCGGTGAAACCCCGGCCACTGCTGCGCCCGTAGCAAGGCTTCGATGTGGCCCGAACCCGCGTCGGCATTGGGCGCCAGCCACACCACGCTGAAGGCCGAGCCCGCCCCGGCGGCCTGTAGACCGTCAAGCAGAGCCTGGGTCTGCGCGGTGGCGTCGTCCGCCTCTTGCACTACGGGGTGGAAAAGGATAAGGGCGTAAGGGCGCTCGGCCAGGCTCCCCCTCCCGGCCTCCCCCACAAGTGGGGGAGGTGAGAACAGCGCTTCGCGTTCCCTTCGGATGCCCCCCCCGGCCTCCCCCACAAGTGGGGGAGGAGCAAACCCTCTCACTGCAACATCAGTACCCCCTCCCCAAGCGTGGGGAGGGTTGGGGTGGGGAGTCTGCCGCTCCAGCGCCGTCTGCAAGGCATGCAGCGCAGCCTCTCGCGGAAGCTGCCGCGCATCCGACAGATCATCCAGCCCCGGCGCGCCCACGACATGCACGCGCTGCGGGTTTTCGCCCATCGCGATGAGGCGCTCGCGCGACTGCACCGTGGCGCAGAAATGCAGCGCTGCCAGCTTACTGATGGCATGGCGCACCGGTTCGTCCACCGTGCCCGAGCGCTCGCCGCCGTGCAGGTGAATGGACGGCACGCCCAGATGCAGCGCGGCAATCGCCCCCGCGAGCATCTCGCCCCGGTCGCCCAGCAGCAGCAGCGCATCAGGACGCTCGGCCAGCAGCACCGGCGCCAACCCGGCGAGCGTCTTGCTGATCGCCCGCGCCATGCCCGCACCATCGCGCGCGCCCACATCACTGGGAATGCGCGCCGCAATGCGCAGCCCGCTGGCCGCGATGTCGTCCACCGTGTGACCGTAGTCGGGGTGCAGATGCATGCCCGTGACCGCCACCGCCACCTCCAGCCCCGGATGCGCCGCGGCCGCGTGCAAGGTCTGACGCATCAGCCCGAAGTCGGCACGGGTGCCGGAGAGATAGAGAATGCGGCGGGGCATGGGGGCGAGAGGAATGGGGGCAAGTTAGCCAAGACGAGCGGCCAACATGAAGATTTTTGCAGAGATTGCAGTGCGGCCACCCGGCGCATGGCGAAAAGGGTGGAATCGTGCGAAATCCACCGAGCGATGAAAACGCGGCAGCGCCGGGCAAGTGAGGCGCTGAAATGATGTTCGTCCCGAACGAAAATTGACCCACCTTTGAAGGTTATGCCTACGCAAAATTGACCCGGGTGTTCCACCTACCCTGCTGCTTTTTCAGGCATGGGGGCAGGAGTGATCACCATGGACATGATTGGCAAGATTCAGCGGATGCATTTCCGCCAGAACAAATCCGCTCGAGTGATTGCCCGCAGTACGGGGCTGTCGCGCAACACGGTGCGTACCTGGCTACGCCAGCCGGGCGATGTTGTGTCGCGGTACGCGGTCGTGCTCGGGGTGGCGTGCGGCGGCGACACGGTAGGCGGAACGATTGGAGATGTCTGACATGATGGGATTCCTTAGAAGTGGATGGAATCCGTGTAAGCATCAATGGCGTTGAAACAGGCCGCCCCACAGTCACTGCCGCTTGACTTTAGGTCGCCGATTCTTCGGCGCTCCAGCGCAGTCTTAGTGAACTCTACGCAGGCACACGAAACGCGACGCAAGGTGAATTGGCGCAAGAATGGAGCAAACTGTCGCTTTTTCTCAAAAGAACGACATTCGCACATTTTGCACACGCTCGGTGCGATGCCTCGACTTCCCGCCCAGGAACTGTCTAAGTTCTTGATTTCCAAAACAAAAACGGCCGACATGTTGAAACAATGGCGGCCGTGTCAGCTTGAAAATTCTGGTCGGGGTGAGAGGATTCGAACCTCCGGCCTCTACGTCCCGAATGCCAATTTTTGCCTAACACGGGCTGATTTCGCATGAAACTAATCAAGCGAAACAATATATTAGCAGAATCAGTGCGCATGCAAACGCAAATTTGCGCATCCGGGGGAAGGGCTCTTTGGCGCAAAATTGGCGCAATTTTTCTCGCTCGCAGAACAAGAGAATCACGCTGTTTGCCGAATATTTCTCGGTGTGATTCGGGGATATTTTTGACGTTCGTCTCAGTCCGCACTCAGCTCTGCGAGCAAACGAGCTGAGCGTTCTTGTGCGCGTGCTGCTGCACTACTTTTTGGTGCGCTCCGCGTACTGGCCTGCCGAACTGGAGTTGCAGTTCTATGGGGCGCTTTGGTCGTGTCGGGATGGGTCGCATCTGTGACCTCAATCGGGGCGGAGACCTGTAGTCGCTTATCCAACCAAGCATAGAAAGTCCGCGGGTGCCAGTACACCCGAGCACCAATCTTTGCGGGCGGCGGAATCTCGCCGGCGTTCACCCATGATTCGACCGTGCGCACACATACGCCGAGTGCCCGAGCAATATCCGATTTGCTGAGCGGCTGGAAAGTGTGGGCGATTGTCTCTGGCTGGGGGGTCATGTCCGTCATGAAATTACTCCTTTGGTTTTGGGGAATTTGTGTAGAAACGCTCTTCCTTAAAAGAGCCCTCCTGATGGTCGTGTGGCAAGGCATTGAGCCAACGTGTTGGCGTCGGCGGCACATTGGTGGAATTACCCTGCGTCTTCAGGGCTCAACGCCGCAACGTCGTAGTTGGTGGCACAACGTAGCTACATTGTGGTAATATTCGGGCGACTGAAGAAGGAGTACGCCATGTTGACCGCTGATGTTCGTTCCCGTGTCGAGCCCGAGCTCAAGCGTGAGGCGGCGGCGGTCCTGAAGGCCGCCGGTTTGGATGTGAGCACAGCTATTCGCTTGTTTCTGCGCAGCGTTGTCGAGAAAGGCGGGCTCCCCATGGAGCTGCCCCGCGCCAATCCTGTCACTCTGGCTGCTATCCGAAACGCCAAAGCTGGAAAGACGACGCGCACGTCGCTTGAGGACCTCTGAGCGTGCCGCGAACGCTTGGCGAGACCAGTCAGTTCAAGCGGGACAAGAAGCGCATCAAGGGCTCCGGTCGTTACGACTGGGAGGCGATGCGCGATGTCGTGAAGGAACTGATGAACGACCGCCCGCTGGACCCGAGGCATCGCGACCATGAACTCTCAGGCGAGTATGCGGGCGTCCGCGAGTGCCACGTCGCACCGGACTGGCTTCTTATCTACGACAAAGAGGGACCGCTCAAGGGCGGTACGCTCAGGCTCATCCGAACCGGGTCGCACAGCGAACTCTTCTAGCGGTTGAAGAGTTGCCGGCCAAGGCCTGACATGATGAAATGCTCGGGCTTTACGCCCTCCTTGAGCCACTCCCACATTCGCATCTAGGCGAGGTAGTTGTCGAGGTACTTGGTGGCTATGCCGCGCAGTTGCCGGTTGGTCCAGGTCTTGAGCCGCTCGTGGTCGTTGTTGACTGTCTGGAAGTGGGACACGCCCTCGCTGACCCGGCCGTCGCAGCTGACGGCGGCCTGAGGCGGCCACAAAAACACCCCCCCCAGCGTTGGCGGCTGGAGCGGTCAGTGAATCATCAACACGCTGGCCCAACACCTTGGCCGTGAGGGGGCTTTATGCTTTCCGAATCGACCTTCGAGTTGCGCGCCGACGAGGGGGGCGCGACGGTATTGATGCTGATACGTGTCTCAAGCAAGCGCGCCGACAGTCAGGAGTCGTTTGGCTACTTTCGTGTAACTATAGATATTGACAAATATCACGTTAATGTCATACTCTATATTCATGCCAAAGACAGCGCGCGCGCTCCTCCAGCTTCCGCCAGCCACCGCGGGAGCTATCGAAAAGCTGGGCGCCGACCTGGCCGTGGCCCGCTTGCGCAGAAAAGAATCGTTGAGGTCCTGGGCGCAGCGCCTGGGCGTTTCTGTGCCTACCCTTCAACGGCTCGAAGCCGGGGACCCGTCCGTGGGCATCGGTATCGTCGCGACGGCGCTCTGGCTCATCCAGCGTGACGGTGAGCTGAGAAACCTTGCGGCGCCCGAGCACGACCAAGGTGCTCTCGAGATGGATGTCCGCGAGGCCGTTGAGTTGGGACGTGCGCGTGCTCTGGCCTCCGCGGAAGCGCGCCTAAGAGGCGCCCCCGCTCCTGGATGAGGACTATCTCCTCTGTGTCCTCTGCCTTGGGCAGCGGGGACTCGAGATTGAGCAAGTCGAGATGCGTCAGGTCCGCGAAGCGCCGCTGCCAGAGTCTCCGCCCAATCGAAGAAGCGGACATTTTCGCCTTCCGCGACGGCGGGGTGTAGAACACCGTCGAAGTCGACGAAAAGAATGGAGTCGGTGCAGTGGTCCATGCGGATTTCCCTCAAGAATGCGAGCACACAGCAGACGGGCCCCTTCGCCTATTGAGCCCGTTTAGAGGGCCTCTCGGGGATTGATGGTCTCTGCGCCCCGGTCAGCAACGACCTTTGCACATCGCAGCCAATTTCTGCTGAAACTCCTCAAGGACAGAGGACATGCTGAGGCCCTCCCTGTCGTCCGTCCAAGTCAGATGGTGGCGAATCGCGTCGGGCCAATCCCATCCATCGTTGTCCAAAGCCAGCCAATCTTTCGGCTGACGCCGCTGGACGTCTTCCCAGACTTGTAGGCCGCGCGGCATGACTTCGAATGCGCGTTCGTTCATCCGGCTGTGATACGTCGCGCCTATCACGCGCGCCTGCAGACCCAACGGTAGTCGTTTGACCGCCCGGCTGAAACTGAACACTCGCACCCAGCTGGTACTCAGCACGATACGGACCGCTGCATAGGGTGCCAATGCGTCCTCCAAGAGGCCAACATGCTGGAACAAGACGTACCCGGGAGGTGCAGTCAGGAAGACCCCCCGTCTCGGGTGCCACCGGGCGTTGTCGTAGTGGAGAACGCCGTCATAATCGAGGTACAGAAGCAACTCCCCAAAGCCGGCCGGTCGGCGCGTCGTGCGTTCATCTACTGGCATCACATCAGACCCAAAAAGCCGTCCAAATCGCGCACCAGCACGAGTCGATATCAACTGGCAGTTTTAAAAAATACACTAACAGAATCAATAATTTAGAATTGATTAGTTCACTCTACGCGCATACACTCGGCTTGTCCATAGGAGCATGCGGATGAACTTGCCGACGTCCGATGACAGTCCGTCCACACAACGCGATGCGTTGCGTGCATGCGGCGACGTCCGTGCCCTCCGGCCAGGATGTTGATGGTTATTTCTCTGAAGTTATCTCGGTCTTTTTTCACAAAACTCAGGGCGTATCCATCAATCGTTCCAAATGTGCCTCATAGCGCGAAAAGCTCAGGTCTCGCTTGAGATGCGCGTAGCTCGCGAGCACAGTCTCCAGTTTGTCGTTGAGCAGCTCGGCCACGGTGAGAAAATCATTTGGGTGCTGCTGCAGCCAGTCAGTCGCGACAAGGTGGCGAAACGCGTGCGGACCAAATCCCGGGCTTCCAGGGATGTAGCTTGCGGTGAGTTCTGCCAGATGCTTTTGCATGGAGGTCCACATGTGTGGACCATCTGACGAGACAAAGAGATACGGGCTTTCGTTCCCTCGCAGGAGCGTCCCACGGTATTCTTCAATGTATGCCTCAAGCCGTGGCTGGACCCATTTTGCTACACGCACTGCGTAGTCCTTGCCCGCCTTGCCTGCGCCATTTTTTAGATGATTGGCCTGAAGGTGAATGCGCCAACCCGTGGCACATGAGCCGCGGAGCATGCCGGTTCCGTCCGGCTTCCATGTCATTGCCATGAAGACACGGACACGCTGCGGATTGGACAAAAGCATGCTCAAGAGCAGAGCGTCCCGCCGCAGTTGGGCCTCGGTCACGCCGCCCGGCGGCGCTTTGGCCGCAGCCTGTTCGAGGCGCTGAATGGCATCAAGAATCGGTGCCAGCGGTTGCTCAACCTCGAGCAGATTGGCAATCGGCGCCCTGGGGTCACGGCTCACGTCGGTCGCCGTGCGCTTGTAATCATTTAACAGCCGCTGACTTCGCTCACACATGCGCTGCCAGCCCTCCGCGCCCGCCGGCTGCAAGCCCTGAGGCAGGCGGTGCCTGTATTCTGGTTGCTGCCACAGAAATCCGGTTCCTGGACGCAGTAGTGAGGAGACAAAGGAACAGAAGTTCTTATGCGTTCGGTGACGTAGACCGCCGGAGCGACGCGTCAGATAGTCGAGGTAGGCAGACAGCGCTAACGGATGCGCGCACCACGCCAGCGTTTGTGGACGCTCGTGTTCCGGTGACAACCCTCCGTCGCTGTACGGCAGCTTGGTCAGCACCCCGAAAAACGACCGAAGTTGCTCAAACGAGATTTCGGCTGTCGGACAAGCCATTCCGCCACGACCGCCAAATTTGTGCACCTTTCCGACGACACTGATGGGGACGCTGCGCCACACCCCACGCGCGTGCCGCTCTAGAGTGGGCATCGCGCTGGTTTTGTAATCGTAGAGTGACCACCATTCGCTGATGTAGCTCGCGGCGAGCTCGGCCGTAGCCAACGTCAACGCAGTCCGTCGCAATTCTCGGACGCGTTCGCGGTATTCAACGGGCTGTACCGCAACCGCATCTGCCGGACGTTCGTCGTGCAGCAGCGCGACCAAGCTGTCCCGTGGCAACTCAAGTCGTGCTTCCAGACGACGAAGCGTCGGGATACCGCGGCGGTTAGGCACTGCTCCGCTGAGCCAGCGCTGCAGTGCCGATGGACTGACACCAATTTCCCTGGACAGCGTCTTGGGCGCCAGTCCGGTCTTGCTGATTGCAGCCCGCAGTTCAACGCTGAGTGATGTCGGTGGCGCGTTTGGCCTCAAACTTTGCATCGCATCCTGGCTCAGTCGTCGGGCGAGTCGCATGTGGCTGCGTCGGTCGCGCTGGGTGCGCGGGGTGACATCCAAGCGGTCTAGGTAGGCTCGCAGTGCCGCGTCGAAGCCGCTGCCGAGTTCAACGCCGACGCGCGCGCCAAGGGTCTTACCCACTGACGCCAGAAAAGAGTTGAGGGTAGAAATGTGATTGCGGTACTGCTGCGCGGCCGAGTCCTGGCCTGCGCGGCCGTCTTCCATGCCAAAATATTGGCGGAGTTTCAGGTTGAGTTGTTCGTAGGTCAAATTCACGGTGAGCTCCCAAGGAGAGCTCGCGGGCGGAATGAATGATGTGGTGGCCTGGGCGACGTTACGAAATGACGTTACGCCATAACGACAGTTCTCTAAATGCTTGAAATTCAACGCAATGTCCTTCACGGTAAGACCTCCTGGTTTGTTCGTGCCGAACGAAAATTGACCCACTTTTGAAGGTTATGCCGACGCAAAATTGA
>Ga0116194_1002413_pt1 | contig 9845 bp, 12 predicted proteins | sample AD_SCU001_MetaG_FD_89887 | JGI IMG/M metagenome (GOLD analysis project Ga0116194, IMG submission 89887) | Active sludge microbial communities of municipal wastewater-treating anaerobic digesters from China - AD_SCU001_MetaG | ecosystem: Engineered > Bioreactor > Anaerobic > Digestate | place...
CCGGGAAAAGTGAAAACGAAGATACCGGCAATAATGATGATGATTGTTCTATTGGAGAGATATGTACAGAGATATGTACAGATCAGAGGAGTTATTTACACCAGTTTCCGGGAACGGAGAGCAGGTCTGCAGGAGCGGGTGACGCGACTTCTGGTGTCTGTGAAATCCGCAGTGGTGAAAACATACTCGGTATTCCGGATAATAGCCGGCCGATCCGGGAACCGGCCACATATGGCGGATTTTCGGGGTGTAAATCAGGGTGTAAAGAGGTGAAAACGAGTGTAAATGTGAAAACGACTGTCCCGGTCAACCCCGCGGACTATATCCCTCTCCCGGTCGAAAAGGACGAGCCCTGCCACATCTGCGGCCGCCGGCTGACGTCGTCGTTGAAACGCGGCGGCGGGGGGCTCTACCTCTGCTACGACTGCCTTAAGAAAGCAAGACGGCCGGCAAAGGTGCAGCCCCTCCCCGGGGTCCTCGACCACCGGATGTTTGAGCGGACGAAGGTCGAACTCGGCCGGTGTGATGTCTGCGGGGAGAAAAGAGCAGTATACCGCTCGCAGGAGACGAAGACGAAGGTCTGTGATCAGTGCTACGCAAGGCTGGTCCGGGAGTGGAACGGGCGGGAGGGGGTGAGGTGAATCTCTTCATTCCCCCTTACCTTTAACGACCGAGGATAGGACTTATGGCACGCTCCCGTGTCAATACGGGGAAAAGGGTGCGGCGGTAAACTCAGCCACTTTTCCGGAGGATTCTATTGTATCAGGCGTGCGGAATGAGAGGGTCAACGTTCCATAATAAGGAATCCAGAACTCGACATAGACGTCAGTGTTCGCGGGTATGGGTTCCGGGAGGGTTAAAATCACTTCTGCAACCTCACCCGGACCGAGTGCATGATTACCATCTCCGCCATCCCGTCGGGAGATGTGATACTCCCCTTGTTCGAAGAAGAATAGATTTTGACCGTCTGTAATGGTAATCGTCATCTGAGTTACGTTAATTTCCGGGTCTTGCACGGGATCGCTGGAGAATATTGCTGCCTGAGTAACCGTGAGATTGATAGTGAGCGCGGTTATTGCTCCCGATCCGTTTACTGAGGTGCCCTTGTATTGGATTGGTGCTACAATTTTGAGCGGGGAACGGGGATAGGCATCCGCATGGGTCTGCACGTCACCGGACGACAGAAGCGAGGTGCAGCCGGCGGTCAGGAGAACCATGGTGATTGAGAGCGCGACCAGGCATCTGCCGACAGCATGCACTTCCATGCAGGAGTGTTGTGAGGTTCAACCACAAGAACCTGATGCCCAAAGCCGGTTTCCAGTAAGGATCGTTTAATTGCGTTGTCTTGCCGTACCAAGTGCCATACGTTAAAATAATCATTCGTCAATCCTGTAAATACAGGGAATCGGAAGGCAGTACCGTCTTCCCAGCAAGCGGAGATAGCGATGAAACCGTCTGCACATGATGACAAGGCGTTTACGGGTCTGGAGGCAGCGATGGTTTTCATCGCCTTCATTGTCGTAGCCTCGGTCTTCGCATACGTAGCGCTCGGTGCCGGTTTCTTCACGACCCAGAAGACGGAGCAGACTGTTTACTCAGCGGTGAAGCAGGTCGGCTCCGTCGTCCAGATCGTTGAACCCATTATGGTGCAGGCAAGTGCCGACGGCCAGCATGTACGTTACATCGTCGTCACGGTGAAGGTTCCACCAGGGAGCAACGATATCGATGTGGAACGAATTGTTGTAACCGTGTCGACAGCAAAGTCCATCCAGACATATGAGGGGGCGACCTGGTGGTACCCGATAGAAAGTGGTGAGGGGGTGGAAAAACCGATTTTCTGGTATGTAAAGATCCCGTTGTTCCAAGCAGATGATCCTCTGGTTCCCGAGGATCTGACCATCGGTCAAAATCAGAGGTTCTTTGTCGAGTTGAAGCCTTCGGATGCCGTTCCCTTTACAGTGGAGCGCACGGCACCGGCAGGCATGAGGCCCGGCAGTTGGTATGAAGTGTAGGTTAAGTAATCTGCCTCAAATGCGCTCACTAACTCTCTGTAGGATTATTGCATTTCCTTGTACACTTTTCGGGCTGCCTCAAGCGTGATCGGTTCCCACTCACGATCTAGAGTTATGTCATCCCAAGCAAAGCCCTTGGCGCGGAGCAGGTTCCGAATCTCGATGCCAATCCCAAAGTGGTGCATGATCAGCCAATCGGGCTCTCTCGAGATCTCTTCGTAGACTTGCAGTAACATCTCTCTGGGAATGACCTCGATAAGATATTGAGTTGCCTTCTTGCGCTCTTCTTCACTGATGCAGGGGCACATTATCTCTCCTCGAAGATACAAACTTCACCAAAACCCACATCTGTACCACTAACGCTCCTCCCGCCGTGATTAAGAGCAAATAGTAGCCCAAGGGAAAGATAAATGTGTCAGCCCAATGTGGGAATGCATAGGTCCACTGTGGGCTCACGATGCGTACTAGCATGGCTGCGATGATAAATCGAAATAGCCATTCGGTGGGATAGAGGAGGTCTCTAGCAGTTGCCTCTAGGTTCATGTGGTGCTTTATGCAGCTCGAATTAAAAAAGACGTGGGCTTTGAGAGGCGGATATTCACAAGGGCTGGCCCTGCCCTCGGTATCGCTTCAAGTAGAACAGGTGATTGTTCGATACCTGGGCTACACGTCTCCCACAGTGCGGGAAAACTGTTTATGTGAAGGAGAGGGTGTGCTGATTCCTCTCTAACCATTTGTCGGGTTCTATAGGCTGTTTGACATGCAACGATGTATGATATAATCTAGCTAACTTTATCCTCTTATTTGGTTTATCATATGATCTATCTCTTCCTGCGTCACGCCGAGTTTCAGAAGTGCCCTGATAATTGGAGAAACACGGTCCTTGTAAATAATGTAATCATCGATAAAGCTGCCTACTCGCCAGACTGCAGGGTTGTCATCTCCTTCCGCATACGACAACGAGGCTACCCAAGCGACTTCAAATTCATCCGTTTTTAAAGCCTCTTTTAGAGGTTCTATCGCCCTTTTATCCCCAATCTCCGCCAAAGCCCATGCGGAAATGCTCCTCAAATGATATTTTTCATGTGATAAGGCCTGAATAAGTGGCTCGACAGCCCTTTCGTCTTTAATCCTCCCCAGAGCCCACGCCGAGATATTATTCAGGTCTTCACAGTCAGATGTTTCGCATGTAGGGTCTGAATACTGGAGACCCATGATAAGGGACTCAACTGCTCGCTTGTCGTTAAAGTGCCCAAGTGCCCACGCTGCTTTCCATCGAGTTTCGAGGTTCTCGGAACTCATTTCTTTTATGAGTGCCGCTACAGGATCGTTTCCGAGGTCCGGAAACTCTGCTATCCAATACCACTGCTCTTGTTCCATCTTTGCTTCCCAGCATACGATCCTAAACTCTGCCCCAAAAAATGTTTTGGTCACCTACTCCCATGGATAACAAGGTAGCCAAATTCAACTATGGGGTTTCGGATGATATTATCAACTGATAATCCTCCTCCGGGATCTGCCGCATCGCCTGGCCGCGGATATGCCCTGACCACATCTTCTTGTTCGTGATGAATTTTAGATCCGGAATGAGCGGTTTGAACTCAACCGGTGGATCGAATACCTTTACAGGCCTGAGTTTGATCCGAAGCGGGAAGACTTCGTCGCCGAGTTTCGCCGGCGAGGTGAATATTCGCGATGAGTCCTCATACATCTTCGATGTCACTTCGAACGCTCCGGTGATCGCCGGGGGGAGAACTTCCTTATCGATTATTTTCTGCCCACATAGATCAGGACCGTATCACCAGGTTGTGCTCGGCTTATGGCGTTGATGCTACGCCTCGGCACTCCCCAGATATACTTCTTGATCACAACGTCCGAGTTCTCCCGGTTGGAAATGGCAAGCCAGCGCGTCATACGCAATCACTGGAACAATAAGATGTAAAGACTATGCGTATACATCTGAAAGGTTCCAGGGTGCGCCTATCAAGCCCCTACCAAGGGCATGCAAATACATAAACGAAAATTCTTATGCTTATCAAATAAGCAATAGGTATTAATGCTTATAAGATAACCATCCTATATGGAAGTTAGGTATTCAATCCCGGCGTGGGTTCAAGAAGGATACACATCACTCTGGAACCAATTCGGGACGAATGAATTTCGTCTCCAGGAAGCAGTGGTTTTCGTAACCGAAGAGCAGAAAGAGAGTACTGTGAAAGTGCCCATGCTGCTCTCCCAGCTTCGGAAGGCCGGGTGGCTTACGGTCAGGCCAGACAAGGATGATGCCCGGAAGAAGATCTATCGGCTTGTAGGGAAAGACGATCTGCTTTCCACCGCGTTTTCGGTTGAGAAAGACGAACTTACTCGCGGGGATCTTGAACGAATTCTAAAACGTGCCGCTGACATCATCCGCACTCGTGTCGATTACAAATTCATCCTCCTGCCGCTCTTCCTCAAGCGCATCAGCGACAAGTGGGAGGATGAGGCCAGACTCGCTTACAACGATGCACTCAAAGACGGTTACACCGAAGAGGAAGCCCGCGACGAAGCAAAGCGAGCGATGTACCATGACTTTGACCTGCCGGAAGAATACCTCTGGGAAAATATCCGAAAAGATACCAATAAACTGCCTGAGACTTTTTCAAAGGCGCTCAAAGAGATCTCAACACGAAATCCCGAACTGAAGGATGTACTCGATACGGTGGATTTCATTCAGTTCACTCAGAGCAGAGAGAACGCAGAGATCCTTCGCCAGCTTGTCGAACTCTTTAGCGAACGGAAACTCAACCATGTCCCCGCCGATATCCTTGGTGATGCATACGAGTGGATTCTCCAGTATTTCGCTCCCCAGAAGGCGAAGGAGGGTGAAGTATACACGCCTCGCGAGGTCATCCAACTGCTCATCGAGATCCTCGACCCACAGCCAGGTGAGAGCGTCTACGACCCTGCAAGTGCATCGAATGGGATGCTAATTGTCGCGCACAAGCACGTCGTGGATAATTTTGGCGATGAAGAGGCGGAGCAGTTCTTCCTTTACGGACAGGAAGCAAATCCTCAGACCCTGGCCTTCGGTCGAATGAATATGTATATTCATGATATCCGGAACGTACACCTCGCCGGCGGCGATACACTCCTCTACCCGAAATTCAAAGACGAGAGCGGAGAGGGAATCAAACAATTTGATGTCGTCGCCGCGAACCCCCCCTGGAATCAGGATGGATATGAGGAAATCACCCTCAAAAAAGGCGAATTCTGGAGAGGGCGGTTTACCTATGGTTTCACCAATAAGCAGAGTGCAGACTGGGCGTGGATCCAGCACATGCTCGCATCCGCCAAAGATGACGGCGGCCGGGTCGGCGTGGTGATCGATAACGGTTGTCTTTTCCGGGGTGGAAAAGAGAAGGCAATCCGGCGGAAGATCCTCGAGCACGATCTCCTCGATTGTGTCATCCTGCTCCCCGAGAAGCTCTTCTACAACACCGGTGCACCGGGGGCCATCCTGATCTTCCGTAAGCAGAAGCCCGAAGAGCGGAAGGGAAAGGTTCTCTTCATCAACGCCTCTGAACAGTTCGGCAAGCACCCGCACGTCCGGAAACTGAACATCCTGGCGTCGGAAAATATCCAGACGATAATAGAGGCCTATAGAACGTTCGCCAGTGAAGACGGCTTTACTAGAGTTGTGCCGATTGATGATATTAAAAAGAACGATTGGAGCCTGAACGTCACACTCTACGTCTTCTCGGGGGAGGATATTGAAGAGATCGATCTGACGACGACGTGGAAGCAAGTTCAGATGATTGAGGAGGAGCTGCGAGGAATTGACAAAGAGATTGTAGGTTATCTAAAGGAAATAGGTGCGTAACTCATGACCACACAGACAAGCATACCTTGTGGTTGGGATGTGGTGACGTTAGGGGAAGTCCTTGATCAGAGGAAGGAGCTGATTCAACCAGATGGCAACGAGGATATTTGGTTTGTGGGGCTGGAACACATTGGATCGGGGGAGTCCACACTGCATTCGTGGACCCCAGCCACCGATGTTAAGAGTACAAAATTCCGGTTTTATGAAGGTGATCTTCTCTATGGAAAATTGCGTCCGTATCTGGATAAAGCAGTAGAGGCCCCCTTTGAGGGCATTTGTTCGACGGATATTCTTGCCCTCGTGCCAAAAATCGAACGAGAATCCGCCAGATATCTCCTATATACTATTCACTCCCAGTCGTTCATTCAATATGCCATGAGCCACACGTCAGGTACGAATCATCCAAGAACATCATGGAATGCGATTAGCCAATATAAGTTTCTTTTCCCTCCTAAAAATGAGAGACAGAAAATAGGTACAATTCTCTCAACTGTTGATACAGCCATCCAAAAATCCAAGGTCGCCACCGAAGAGACCGAGCGCCTTAAGCAGGGGATGATGCGAGAACTGCTGATCAAGGGGATCAGACATACCGAGTTCAAGGAGAATGAGATGCTGGGGCGGTTACCGAAGGGTTGGTATCTGAAAAAAATCGTCGACTTATTTGATATAAAAACCGGCACAACTCCTCCAACAAAAGTATCGAAATACTGGAAGGAAGGGACTATCCAGTGGTATACTCCTGCCGATCTCAGCAATGTTGGCGAGAAGATTCTCCTATCAGAAAGTGAAAAGAAGATCACGGTGGAGGCCTATAGAGAGACCAATATCAACTTAATCCCATCAGATTCCATCATTCTATCAACCCGAGCACCAGTTGGAACGATTGGTATCACAAAAAGCGATGCAACTTTCAATCAAGGCTGTAAGGGGTTGATACCTCGTAATGTCACTGAAACTAACGTAAGGTTCTATTATTACTATCTCCAGTTCAAAAAATCTGATTTAGTAAATAGGAGTTCAGGCAGTACTTTCAAAGAATTATCCAAAGACCTGCTTGAGTCCTACGTCGTTCCGGTTCCGGAATCAAGTGAGCAGAAGTTTATCGCCACAATCCTCTCCACTATAGATCGCAAGATCGAACTCCAGCGTAATCGAACGGCCGCCCTCGAACAACTCAAACAGGGACTAATGAACGATCTGCTCACCGGCAAACGTCGGGTGATGGCATGAGTTCAAGCATCGGGGGTATCAGGGAGGCATTCGCCCCCTTTTTCAAAGACCCTGACCGAGTGAAATTCAGGAATCTCCTGAAAGATAATCTTGGAGAGTTTAATCACGTCGATTTCAAAGAGACTTGGATTGAACCTTCAAAACTGGCAAGAATCATTATAGCAATGGCAAACAATGGGGGCGGTGGAATTATCTTTGGAGTTCAGGAACTTGAAGATAAATCTTACATTCCAAAAGGTCTTGAAGAGTTAAAGGATAAAACCCCCGTGATGCAAAAACTGGGAAAATTCTTGCCCGGAGGGCTCAAGTACAATATCCTTGACTTTGCTTATATTGAATCAGAATATGGCCCCCTTAATGGGAAGAAGTTCCAGGTCATCCTAGTGTACGACTCTCCAAGAGACATTCCATTTCTTCCAGTGAGCGATGGAGAAGGGATTAACAAGAACCGCATATACGTCCGGGGCAATACAAACGCGGATGAGGCCACCCATGAGCAAATTCAGGAGATTGTCACAAGAAGACTGAGTGCGACCCTCTCAACCGCATCGGAGGAAACCTTCAAAAACGACTTGTTTCAACTCAAGGAGCTGTACAAGCAAGTTTCTCCATATCACAATGAGTTTGCGTTCAATTTTAATTTAGGTGCGGCGCTCGGCAATATATACAGATCAGTGCCTAATCCCGAATATCCGGAAGAATCGCTTGATAAATTCATACATAGGATGATTGTGCTCAAAAAAGGGATTATTGAAAACGCTGTCATGAACAACGACCAAAGAAGCCAGTGAAATAAATCAGGTGATGACGAGATGGGAAAGAAAAAGGGATGGAGCAATCCGGCATTCAAACGGCAGAACCGGCCTCTCGCGGTAGATACGCTTGAAATTGCCCGCCAGGACATAGAGGCTGCGAGGTTGTTGTATGACGCCCAGTTATACCCACAGGCGGTTTACTTCCTCCAGCAGGGTGTAGAAAAGGGCTGGAAGTCTTTCGGGTTCCAGTATGGCATCATCGATGAGCCTGAGGCACAAAACCCTGTCAGCCATACACCCAGCGAGGTGAGCCATAAAAGTTGTGCGCTCCTTCAAAAGATCGTAAACTCCCATCTCGGTAGCTTCCGAAAGGTCAAACAGGCCCTCGGTCAGGATCTAGAGACTATAAATGAAGACCTTGCATATCTTGGGGATCTCGAAGTGCAGACGGTTTGGGCGATTGGTGAACTAGAGAATATAAAGAACGATCCTTACCGCTATAAGTCAATTCCACAGGAACAATTCGATGAAATTGTGGCAAAATGCCATGATTATGAACGTGGTCTTGGGATCATCAACGAGCTCCTCAAGGATCGGGAATTTTCGGATGAAGTATATGCCGAGATCAGGTGGGGTGCGAAGAAGACACTCCAAAAGATGCTGTGGGGCATTCCATTTAAGCGGAGGTTACTCCATCTCGGGCTCAATCAGTTCCAGAAAGAGGAACTCGATAACCTTATAAAAGTTATCCTAAACGGAATGGTGATCTTCGAGCCCCTGCTCCATTTGGCAATCATCACGCAACCTCACGAAAGCCTCACTCGATATGCCTCTTCAAAGGAGAATGGGTACTCTCCCATTCGTGCCTATACACAGGATAACTACCTCATCCAGAGGTTTGAGGACCTGCAGACGATATGTGCGTCAACCCTAGAGCATCTTGCGAGCCTATATCAGATGATGCCTGAAAAATGGCCTTCGAATCCTGTAAGTGGGGGCATGCGATGAAGGAAATTGTTCCCCTCCTGCCACCGGAGACTCATGAGCGCATGCTCTTCATGGCGGCTGCAGATCTCGATGCGTCGGTGCTACTCTACAAGCGCCGCTGCTACCCGCAGGCGGTCTTCCTCCTGCAGCAGTCGGTGGAGAAAGCGACGAAATCCTTCGGGATGTACTTTGTCGGCATCACCGAGGAGGAAGCACGATCGGGGAAGATGATTGGGCACAGGAGCATCCGAGTCTTTGAACATTCCTGTACGCGGATCAGTGACAATATCGCAGAAATAAACAATGCAGTGGAGGCGGATCCGGAGATGCGACTGCTCGCACCCCTCATCACTCCAGGGCTTTCCCAGATGGAAGCAAAAATCCGCGAGATTGCGCTTGACTTTCACCGAACCGCGGATGGAGTTGACGCAAATCGTGACCTCCCCCTCGATGACCTGAAAGAGAGAATTCGAATGGTCGAAGAGTTGGAGATCGGGCTTCAGGAGGCAGAGAGAAAACTGGCAGGCGAGGAGCAACAGGAGATTACTTTCACCGGCGAGGAGGTCGCGTCCCTGAAAACCGATGTACACGCGCTCCTCGATCCGCTCTATGCGGGTGTGCCCGATCACCGACGAGCGGTTGAGCGAAACATCGAGGGACTGATCGATCTCCTCAACGACCGTGACTACCTCCAGAGGGTGCTCGGTATGGCATACGACTTCATCGGAGCCGCGTCCGGATTCATCTGCCTCTCTACTATCATACAACCGCACGCCGTCAGTGCCCGATATCCCAGCGGCAACTTTGACCCACTCGAGTTCTACACCAGGGACAGGGGCCTTGTAAGGGCTCTACCAGCGCTCTATCGCATCGCCTACCGATCAATGGACAGATTGTACAACCTCTATGGGACATATGCCTAGAGGTGAGGAAAAATGAGACAATTAGAGTATAAACTTGTTGAGAAGCCGCTGATCGAAGCACTCCAAGAGAGCG
>Ga0116194_1002414_pt1 | contig 9845 bp, 7 predicted proteins | sample AD_SCU001_MetaG_FD_89887 | JGI IMG/M metagenome (GOLD analysis project Ga0116194, IMG submission 89887) | Active sludge microbial communities of municipal wastewater-treating anaerobic digesters from China - AD_SCU001_MetaG | ecosystem: Engineered > Bioreactor > Anaerobic > Digestate | place...
AGCAAAATCGTTGTTTGAGTAAAATTGTCTTATAATTTTCATTCAGACAATTTTATGAGTTCGATTTTGCCCGGAGCTGAATTTAAAGGCTCTAAGCGGCGTAACGTCAGCTCCTGGTAAATATTTCTTCACTTTTAAAAAATGCACCCTATAATACCATTCATCATTACAACGTTCTGCACTTATTAATGATCAATCTTATATACCTATTGTTCTATTTGTTTCCCTAAAAATCCTGCAGCAGATTCAACAAGTTTCTCTTCGACCACTCCCATGTATGCATCAGGATCTGTTGAAAGAAATATTACGGCACCTATTGGATCCCCTTCTGAAATAATAGGTTTTACTATCTGGGATGTATACTGTCTTTCTCCATTTTCATCAGCAGTAATCTTTATAGTTTGTTCTTCCGGAGATTTCACAATAACCGTGGATTTGTCAGTAATTACCTTTTCAAGATCCTTGCTTAAAGACTTATCTACGAAGTCTTTCTTTGAAGCGCCTGAAACAGCAATTATTGAGTCCTTGTCAGTTATGCATGCTATATGACCGCTGGTCTTGTGGAGAGACTCTGCATATTGGGTCGCAAACTCACCTAATTCACCTATGGGTGAATACTTCTTTAGTATAATCTCTCCTTCTCTATCTGTAAATATCTCCAGAGGGTCTCCTTCATGGATCCTCAGTGTCCTTCTTATTTCTTTAGGTATAACAACTCTTCCAAGGTCATCGATCCTTCTTACTATACCTGTAGCCTTCAATGCAACTACCTCCTCCAAAAACTTATTTTTGATTACGTTTTTAGTATTATTTTTTTGTTGGAGTTTTATACATTTTAGGTTAATTGTGAAAATATAAAAAGGATATCAATTTCGTAAAATAACCATTAAATACCTGCCATTAAATATTCATTTTATAGAGTTATAAACAGATTCATTTTTTACAACCCGGTATTTAGGATCCTTTTTCCATTCTTCCAACTTTTCTATATACTTTGCAACTTTTACTGCATTTGATTTAAACTCCCAATATTCCTTTGCACATCTTAAGCTTACAGGTTCCCCCTGAGAAAATTTTTCTTCAAGTTTAATTATGTGATACCCATAATCAGTTTTAGTTATGTCGATATTACCTGGTTCTAGTTTAAAAGCAGTCTCCTCAAATTCAGGCATCATATAACCACCCTCACTGAATATATAATCTCCGCCACGTTGAGCCGAACCCGAATCTTCAGAGTTTTCTGCAACAAGCTTAGCAAAGTCTTCTCCGTTTTTTGCCCTTTCAAATAATTCTTCCGCCTTCTTCTTGACTTCTTCGAGTTTGTCACCGGGTAGCTCTTTCTTTTCCTCAGTTTGCAAATCTACTGTAGCTATAAGTATATGCCGTACCCAAACTGCCTCCTGGCCATTTGGTCTATAGATTGTGTCTTTGAAGGTATCAGGAAACTTATTGTAGTACTCTTCAATTTCATCTTCATTTGCTTCAATTGACTCCATTTCTTTTTGCACCAGTTTATTCATTAGAAGATAATCTTTATAAATCTCTTTATACTCATCTAAACCTACCCCGTTAATTTCCCTGCATGCAGCATCAGCAGCCGACTTACTATTATACTGTGTAATTATCTCTTCTATGCCTTTTTCGATATTATCTATTTCGGCTTTATCCAGGGATATTTTCTGTTCCTTGGCTTTCATCAACTGAATTTTTAGTTCCCTTATATTCTCAAGGGCTTTCTTTTTTGCAATATCTATGGCCTTTTCCCCACCAGTAATGGTAGTATCCCAGAATGTTCCAGGGTCGGGATTTCCTGCAATATTCAGCATATTGCTTTTTTCCTGCTCCAGGAAAAACCTGTATTCATCAATTTTTATTTTCACTTTTCCTACAGAAGCCACATAACTTTTTGAAAAGGCAGAAAAACCTGCCACCGCTGCAACTGTAACTATTATTACAGCAATTCCGACAACTGCAAATAATGTGTATTTACTACTATTACCTGCTTTTGTTTTATTTCCTGTTTCTTCGCTTTTTTTAACCATTCCCTTACTCAAATATATCTCTCCTCTTAATAATCATGATAACCATGCTCGTTTTATTATACATCAACTGCTCACTTTACTTCAAAGCTTTTTATATCATGTAACATAATCTTAATATTTTCAAGGAACTTTTCTCTATTATTTCCAGTAATTCTATACATAAGATACGGACTGGCACCTGCGTTATACAACATCTGCTTTTTATATTTGGCGGTAAGTTTACCAATAGTTTCAATACTTATGCTTTTTTCGTCCTTGACATGAAAAATTACAGAATCCCCTTTTTCAGATATGGATATAAAGTTAAGATCCCTTGCCAGAGTTTTTATATGGGCGATTTGTATAAGGTTTTCAACAGAATCGGGTAAATCTCCATAACGGTCAAGTAACTCATCCCGTATATCTATAACATCCTTCTCATCTTGTATGGATGCAATTTTTTTATACATTTCTATTTTCTGAATTTCAGTATTTATATACTTATCATCTATATAAGCATTAACTTTAAGGTCAATGGTAACTTCAATATCCTTGTGAGAAGGCACTTCTCCCTTCAGCTCTGTTATTGCTTCCTCAAGCAACCTGCAGTACATTTCATAACCTACGGATTCAATATGGCCATGTTGTTCAGAACCTAATAGATTACCCGCTCCCCTGATTTCCAAGTCTCTCATTGCAATCTTAAATCCTGAACCAAACTCTGTAAATTCTTTTATAGTCTGAAGTCTCTTTTCAGCAATTTCAGTTAGAACTCTATCTTTTTTATAAGTTATATAAGCATATGCCAGCCTATTCGACCGTCCCACCCTTCCCCTAAGTTGGTATAATTGAGCTAGTCCCATTTTGTCCGCATCCTCAACAATTATGGTATTTACATTAGGCATATCAAGTCCGGACTCAATTATAGTAGTGCAGACAAGTACATCAAATTCCCTATTTATAAAAGCAAGCATTACATCTTCCAGCCTTCTTTCTTCCATTTGCCCATGGGCAATTGCTACCCTGGCATCAGGAACCAATGCCTGTATTTGAAAACCTTTAATATCAATAGTCCTTACATGATTATACAGGTAAAATACCTGCCCGCCTCTACCCAATTCCCTGTTAATAGAATCTTTTATTATTTCATTATCATATTCCATTACATAAGTCTGTACAGGATAGCGGTCTTCAGGAGGCTCTTCTATAACACTTATGTCCCTAACGCCAATAAGAGACATGTGAAGGGTTCTTGGTATAGGAGTAGCTGTTAGAGTGAGGACATCAACATCAGGCCTTATATTCTTAATTCTCTCCTTATGCACAACTCCGAAGCGCTGCTCCTCATCAACTATTAACAAACCTAGATTGCTAAACTGTATATCTTTTTGCAACAACCTGTGAGTACCTATCAATATATCAATATGTCCCCTCTTTAAGTCTTTTAGTATCTTGTTTTGCTCTGATCTTGTCCTGAATCTGCTTATCATTTCTACAGCAACAGGAAAATCTTTAAGCCTTTCTTTAAAATTATTATAATGCTGCTGAGCTAATACTGTAGTAGGTACTAGAAATGCAACCTGTTTACCGTCCATAACAGATTTAAATAGTGCCCTTAAAGCTACCTCAGTCTTTCCATATCCAACATCACCACATAAAAGCCTATCCATAGGTTTATCAGATTCCATATCTACTTTAATTTCTTCTATACATTTCAACTGGTCTTCAGTCTCTTCATAAGGAAATAAATCTTCAAACTGCTTCTGCCATACTGTGTCCTTTGAAAAAACAAAACCTTTTACTGCTCTCCTTTGTGCGTATAACTTAATTAACTGTTCCGCTAATTCTTTTAATGATTCCTTTACCTTTTTCTTTGTTTTTATCCAATCGCTTCCGCCCAGTTTACTTAATTTGGGGGCTTTCCCTTCGGCTCCTATGTATTTCTGAATAGTATCCAGCTGACTTGTAGGTATATAGAGAAAATCTCCCTGCTGGTACCTTATCTTGAGATAATCCCTTTTAATATTGTCTACAATAAGTTTCTCTATTCCAATATATTGACCTATACCATTAGTTTGATGTACTACATAATCTCCAGGATTCAGGTCTGTAAAAAGGCTGACTTTTACTCCTTTTGTCTTCTTGGCAACTTTTCTGGCCTTCCTGTCAAAACCAAATACCTCTCTTCCACTTACCACAACCAAACCTATTGAAGGATATTCAAAACCTTTATTAAGACTGCCACGGGCAATAATCACTTTCCCAGGCAATAATTCCATATTTATTTCTTCCATGTATAGTGCTTCAATACCATTGGAAATCAGTTCATCACGGAGTTTTTCCCCTCGCGCCTTGATACCTGCCAATATTACAATTCTGTTGTTTTTTTGTTTCCAGCCAGCTATATCATTTGCAAGCATATCCATAAATCCATGGTATGAGTTCATTTGCCTGGATAAAATGTTATAGCTCTCAAATTTCCCGGTTTTATCAAACCCGCCATATTCCCCTGAAATAACAGTGCTTATATAAACATTCTGCTTTTTCTTCAATCTCCTGGATATATCTTCATAATCATGGTATATATCAATATTTCCAGGTAGAATTCTGCCTTTTTCCAGCAATCCTTTACAAAACTCATGATGTTCTAAAAGCAAATTATCCATCCTTTGGTTAATACGGCTGGCTTCATCCAGAAAAACAATAATATTATCTTCCATATAATCTGAAATATGGCCTGGTTCCTTCAGAATATATGGTATATAGCGATCTGCTCCAGGAAAGTAGGAGCTTACTTCAAATCGTTCAATATCCCGCTTTATGTTTGCCTTAATGTGTTTTACAAAATCTGAATCTTCCTTATTCTTCAGATTTTTTATATATTTATCCAGATCCTCTTTTATATTTCCGGCTATTCCTTCTTTTTTATCACCGAAGCAAATTATTTCTCTTGCAGGTAAGACTCTAACTTTTTCCAATTTATCTATGGAGCGCTGGGATAAAGCATCAAAGACTCTGATAGAATCTATTTCGTCATCAAACATTTCTATCCTGAAAGGGTCTTCCCTGTCCACTGAAAAAATGTCCAGTATCCCGCCTCTCGCAGCAAATTGTCCTTTTCCCTCTACTGTATCGGTCCTTTCATAGCCAATATTGATAAGTTTTTCTGTTGCTTTCCCCAGGTCCTCCCTTGAACCGCATTCAAAAGATAATATGTTCTCACAAAAAAGCTGCCTAGGTGTTATTTTATGGGAAATGGCCTCAATAGATGCGACAATGAATTGATACTTTTCCTCCAACATTTTGTCAAGTATCGTTATTCTCCGGAAAATTTCATCATTGCTTTTAGCTTCTACATTATAATATATAATTTCTTTTGTTGGGTATAAGAGAACCTGTTCTCCAAGAAAAAATGAAAGATCTTCATACATGCGTCTTGCCTGAATTTCGTTAAAAGTAATGAATAGTCCCCTGCGGTTAAGATGCCTGCAGACAGCATAAGCAAAATGGGCCTTTTGAGAATCAGAAGGCCCCACTATACTTACAGGATTTGTAGAATCCTCAATAGATTCCAATATTTTATTATATTCTTTAAGTTCAAAAAGAGGCTCAATTAAATAATTCATATTTATATCTTGGGCGTGGAGACTCTTGGCTTAAATCGTGAGAGGAAACGCTCATCCTCCTTATCCTTTGTAATTGAATATTATCATTCTTACTTAACCGTTAAATTTAGTCATTGCTTCATCAACACCTGATTTTATAACAGTAACTACAGCTTCTGCGGCTTTTAAAACACCGTGGTTAATAACATCTCTTTCATCTTTAGTGAACTTGCTCAGCACATATTTAATAATATCCATATGCTCCGGAGCTTTATCTATCCCTATTCTTACCCTTGGAAAGCAATCTCGCTGCAAATGATAAATAACCGACTTCATTCCGTTGTGAGTTCCGGCACTTCCGCCCCGCCGTATTCTAATCTTCCCAAGGGGTAAATCCACATCATCATATATTAATATAAGACTTTCCATTGGAGTTTTATACCACTCAACTATATCTCTTATACTTTCCCCACTGGCATTCATATATGTCTGGGGTTTTACAAGCAAAACTCTTTTATCTTCTATGAAGCCATCTCCAATAAGAGCCTTATGCTTAAGCTGCCTTATATTTATACCATATTGTTTAGACAATATATCGATAGTATCGAAACCAACATTATGCCTGGTATTCCGATATTTTAATCCCGGATTACCCAGTCCTGCCAGTATATGATAGCCTTCCAAGCAATCTGCTCCTTCCCGATTTACACTCTCCTTTTATTCTACCGCTCCGGCTTACATTCTCCTTTTATTCTACCGCATAAACCCAAGTTTGAGTATTACTACCGCAGCGCAGGCTTACTCATTTGCAGCTATACACTGCGGTATAACGCTACGTAAACAAGGAACTTATAGAAATATCCCCATAAATTCTTTCAATAGCTTCTGCGAATATAGGAGCTACGGAAATCGATACTATTTTATCTATACTTTTCTCCTGGGTCAAGGGTATTGTACTTAACACCACAAGTTCTTTTATCGGCGACTTTTTTATTCTTTCAACTGCAGGACCCGATAGCACTCCATGAGTACCACAAGCATATACTTCTTTTGCTCCTAATTTGGCTAATGCTTCCGCAGAATTAACAATGGTCCCGGCAGTATCAATCAAGTCATCTATAAGTATGGCCCTCTTATTTGAAACATCACCGATTATGGTCATAACCTCACTTACGTTCGCCTTAGGCCTTCTTTTATCTACAATTGCAATAGGAGCATCAAGACATTCGGCAAGTTTTCTCGCTCTGCTTACGCTTCCCACATCTGGAGATACTATTACCAAATCATCCAATCCACTGAACTTCTCTTTAAAGTACTCTGCTAATATTGGCACTCCCAGAAGATGATCTACCGGGATATCAAAAAAGCCCTGCAGTTGTGGTACATGCAGATCCATAGTCAATACCCTGTCGGCTCCGGCAACTGTAATAAGGTTAGCTACCAGTTTGGCTGATATGGGATCCCTTGCCTTTGCCTTTCTGTCCTGCCTTGCATATCCAAAGTACGGTATAACTGCCGTAATTCTACCAGCCGAGGCTCTTTTAAGAGCATCAACCATTATAAGAAGTTCCATGAGGTTATCATTTACCGGATAGCATGTAGATTGGATAACAAATACATCTGAGCCCCTTACCACTTCCCCAATATTAACCTCTATTTCTCCATCGCTAAACTTTCCTACAGTGGCAATTCCCACAGGAAGCCCTATTTTTTCAGCAATTTCCTCTGCTAATGTCCTATGTGAGTTTCCTGAAAAGATTTTTATATCCTTGCCATGTAAATTCATTTTGCACCCTTCTTTCATTAGTTTTCTTCAATTTTGTCAGTTTTCATTGTTTTTGACTCTACTATACCATTATTTTTTCTTCTATTCTTTATCATTTTTTTCTTTTTGTTGTTCTTTTCTCTCCATATTCTTTTTTTTTACCCAATCCTCTTTTATTACCTGCCTTTCTCTCGCAATTGCAAGAGAATATTCCGGGACCTCATCAGTAATTGTTGAACCTGCAGCTATATAAGAATTATCTTTTACTTCCACAGGAGCTATAAGATTCACATTACAACCCACAAAAGCATTGTCTCCAATAACTGTTCTGTTCTTTTCCTTTCCATTGTAATTTACTGTAATAACCCCACAGGCTATATTAGTATTCCTTCCAACAGTAGTATCACCTATATAAGAAAGATGGGGTATCTTTGTTTTGTCTCCGATATTTGATTTCTTCAACTCAACGAAATCCCCAACTTTTACGTTCCTGCCTATCCTGTTACCCGGCCTTATATATGCGAAAGGCCCTACGGAGGTTTTATCTCCAATAGTGCTTTCTATTATGACAGTATTTATAATCTCTACTTCATCACCTATAGTAGTAGAAGTAATTCTACTACTTGGGCCAATTATACATTCCTCACCAATTTCAGTACTGCCTTCAATTATTGTTCCCGGATAAATAACCGTATCCATGCCTATTTTTACTCCATCATCTATAAATGTAGAGTTTGGATCAATAATTGTAACCCCATTCTTCATATGGTATTCAAGAATTCTCCTTTTCATCACTTCCGATGCCTGGTACAATTGAATCCTATCATTAACTCCAAGTATCTCCATAGGATTTTTAACCTCACAGGCGCCTACCTTTAATCCCTTTTTCAAAAGTATCCCAATTGTATCAGTTATATAGTATTCACCCTGATCGTTATCATTGTTCAGCTCCTCGAGTGCAAGCAACAAGTCCTCTATCCAAAAGCAATACATTCCTGAGTTAATTTCATTGATATTTCGCTCTTCAGGAGAAGCATCTCTGTGTTCCACAATTTTAACCACATTTCCATCCAAATCTCTTACCACCCTACCATAACCTGAAGGGTCGTCAAGTATTGCTGTAACAATTGTAGCCCTGCAACCACTATTTTGGTGGTATTCAATAGCACCATTAACAGTCCCTGGAGAAATTAAAGGTGTATCTCCATACAAAATAAATACAAGGCCTTCTCTTTCCCTTAATAAACTCTCAGCCTGCATCACCGCATGACCTGTGCCCAGCTGTTCTTTTTGAAGGATGTATTGATATTTATCTCCCAGGCATTCTTTTACCTGATCGGCCCCATGCCCCACCACAACTATGGTTTCTGTAAATCCTGCTTTTTCAACAGCACTGCAAACCCAGTTAATAACAGGTTTACCGCAAGCCTTATGCACCATCTTTGAATACCTAGATTTCATTCTCTTTCCTTCACCAGCTGCCAGTACTAATGCTATCAGGTTACTCATATAATCACTCCCCTCCTTATCCCATGTTATATTCTCTCACTTTTCATATAAATTTTCAACTAATTATATGGTGGTAGGGTGCATTTAATTTATTTGAACAAAATAATTACAATTACTTTATTCAGATTATTTTGTGAGTTTGATTTTGCCCGTAGCTGAATTTAAAGGCCCTAAGCTCCGTAACGACAGCCACTGGTAAATATTTCTACAAATTTGAAAATGCACCCTACATTGGTATGTTACTATACATCAAAAATTAAAGACATAAAAATATAGCCTACAAACAACTATGTAGACTATAAGTTGAAAAGCAATTTTCCCTCCCATACTGACCGGATTTATAGTATAAGGTTGATTACAGTACGAAAACTCATCAAGTGTTAACACATTGAAATTTACAAAGTGTCTCCAATCTTCATTCGCCTTTTTCACTGAAATCATGCTTTATACAGTAGAATTAAGTTTCTGTTATGTATTACTTATGTAGTTCCCTCGCTTGTTGCCGCTTCAAATTTTTCAAGGATTGCGTTTTGTATCTTTTCCCTTGTAGCAGCATTTATTGGGTGTGCGATGTCCTTAAATTCACCACTGGGAGTTTTTCTGCTGGGCATTGCAATGAACATTCCGTTTTGACTTTCAATTACTTTAATGTCATGGACAACAAAATCATTGTTGAATGTAACTGAAACAACAGCTTTCATTTTGCCCTCTGCATCAATTTTTCTAATGCGAATGTCGGTAATTTCCATTGATGTTACCACCTTCCGTTTTAATGTGTAATTTATATATTCGATATAGAATTCTTTTTCCCTGCTTTTTTCGTATATTTTTTATTTTCTTACTATATTATATAACTTTTACTGATATTTTCCAATATTTATGAATATAATAATAACTGCATATTTCAATGTATACAACTATATAAGATTTTTTGAAACATAGTTA
>Ga0116194_1002421_pt1 | contig 9838 bp, 10 predicted proteins | sample AD_SCU001_MetaG_FD_89887 | JGI IMG/M metagenome (GOLD analysis project Ga0116194, IMG submission 89887) | Active sludge microbial communities of municipal wastewater-treating anaerobic digesters from China - AD_SCU001_MetaG | ecosystem: Engineered > Bioreactor > Anaerobic > Digestate | place...
CCCGCCCTGGATCGTGAGCCCCAGGACCTCGTGTTTCATGTCGGGCTCGGGATCGTGGTCGAGGAGGCCGATGTGGTCCAGCGCGCACTTGCCCAGTCCGAAGACGTCGATTGCGCCTGAAGTCATAAAATCCATCCTCTCAGGATGGCGAAAGCCTACAGGCGGCTTCGGGACGTGTCAAGAATCTGTTTGCACGACGGCGTGCCGCCTTGACATGCGGGAGATGAAGTTTCCCGTTGAGTTCTCGGCGTCCTGCCGTTATGATGGCGCCCATGGAACTCAAGGGCATGCATCGGAAATATCTTCGCGGGCTGGCGCACGGCCTGAAGCCGCTCGTGCTGGTGGGGAAGAGCGGCGTCACGCCAGGACTCCTGGTGTCCGTGAATCAGGCCCTGGACGACCACGAACTCATCAAGGTCCGTTTCGTCGACCATAAGGAAGAAAGGGACGAACTCGCCCTGCGCATCGCGGGCGAAGCGAAATGTCTTCTTGCCGGGCTGATCGGGAACGTCGCCATCTTCTATCGACCGCAAGCGGACCCCGGCAGAAGGAAGATTGTCCTGCCGAAGGCGGGGAAAGAAGCAGAGGAGGGGAAGTCATGATCCACGTTGTTGCCACACTCGAACTTCAACCGGGGAAGCGGAACGAGTTCCTCGCCGCATTTCACGCCTTTGCGGGTGCCGTGCGTAAGGAGAACGGCTGCATCGAATACGGCGTTGCGGCGGATGTGCCAAGCGGCATCGGCAGGCAGGCCCCGGTGCGCGAAAATACCGTGGTCATTATCGAGAAATGGGCCGATCTCGACGCCCTCAAGGCGCATCTGGCCGCTCCCGGCATGACGGCCTACCGCGAGCAGACGAAAGATTTTGTCGCCGGCCGGGACCTCAGAATCCTTCAGCCGGTCTGAAGGGTGGACGGTCATCCTTCCCGGTGAGCGCCGCCTTGCTGCACCATGGGCCGCGCGACGATCTTCTTCAGGATCTTCATCCCCATCTCTTCGAGCGAGACGATCTCGAAGCCGGCGTTTGCGATGTTCTCCACGGTCCGCCGGTTGATGTTGGGGCCGATTGCCGCACGGACCAGCGGATTGAGCAGGTCCATCAGTTTTCCGAGAAGTGGATTTGCGCTCCGGACGTGCTCGAGGAAGAAGGCCTCGCCGTCGGGCTTGAGGACGCGCCGGATTTCCTTCAAGCCGGCAACCGGATCGGGAACGGAACAGAAGACGAAGGTGGAAACGACGGCGTCAAAGGCCGCGTCCGGAAAGGTCATCCGCTCGGCGTCCATGACGATCAGCCTGCAGGAGATCCCGAGGGACTCGGCCCGACGCTTCGCCCTGGCGAGCATCCGGGGACTGATGTCGATGCCCGTCAGATCGACGTCCCGCGGATAGTAGGGCAGGTTCTTGCCCGTTCCGATCCCGACTTCCAGGACCCGGCCGTGAACCCCGGAGAGGAGTGCCTGCCGCCAGGTTCGCGCCGAGATCATCTCCATGGGGGACTCCATCGCATCGTACATCCAGGCGATCCGGTCGAAACGCCTCCGTGTCCTTTCCGTCTCCGTCTTCATGCCAGCCGCCCTCCGGAATCAATATAAGGTCTTTGCGCCGGAACAGCAAGGTAAGGTAGAATCCGAATATGGAATTCCGCTACGGTCTCGACGATCATCCTCCCTGGTGGCAGGGCTGGCTGTACGGCCTGCAGTGGTTCGCCGTCACGGTGCCCATCATCGTCATCATCGGCCGAGTCACAAGCGGGCTGCACTTCACCTCGCCCGGCGATCAGGTCCTGTACCTCCAGAAGATGTCCTTCGTCATGGCCGTGGCGCTCCTCCTGCAGGTCCTGGCAGGCCACCGGCTCCCCTTGATCACGGGCCCGTCGACGGTTCTGCTCATCGGCGCCATCGCCGGCCGCGGATATGCCCCGCAGACGGTCTACACGGCGATCCTCTGCGGCGGCCTGCTGCTGACCCTGCTGAGCATCACCGGCCTTTTCGGTCATCTCCGCAGGCTCTTCACGGCGCGCGTCGTCGCCGTCGTGCTCCTGCTGATCGCCTTCACCCTCACGCCGACGATCCTGCAACTCATGACCGGCCCTCCCGGCGCCGCGAATCTCGCCTTCGGACTTGCGCTCGTCCTTGCCATGTTCGCCATGCACCGGCTGCTCAAGGGCGTCTGGAAGGCGACGCTCATCGTCTGGGCGATGGCGGGAGGCGCCGTGATCGCGCATCTTCTCTTTCCCGCCGCAGAGACTCCCACTCCTTCCGCCGCGCTTTTCGCCGGGTTCTTCCGGGGCCTTTCCGTGGAGCTGGTCTTCGATGCCGGCATCCTGGCATCGTTTCTGTTCTGTTATGCGGCGCTCGCGGTCAACGACCTGGGCTCCATGCAATCCATGAGCGAACTGCTCAAGCCCGACGGGATGGATCGGAGGATTCGAAACGGCGTGATGCTGACGGGCCTGACGAATGCCGCCTCGGGGATTCTGGGAGTGATCGGGCCGGTCAACTACTCGCTCAGCCTCGGAGTGATCGCCTCGACGGGCTGCGCATCGCGGTTCACGCTGCCGCCGACGGCGGCGATGCTCCTGGTTCTGTCCTTTTCCCCCGCCCTGATCGCCTTCATCGGCGATGTCCCGTCCGTCGTCATCGGCGCCGTTCTTCTGTATATCGTCTGCACCCAGATCGCCGCCGGCCTCGTCGTCGCCTTCGAAGCGCGCCGCGAATTCCGCATGGAGGACGGCCTGGTTCTCGGCCTGCCGATCCTGCTGGGGACGCTCATCGCCTTTCTGCCGCAGGACGTGCTGTCGGCCTTCCCCGCCGGGCTGCGTCCGGTGCTCGGCAACGGCTTTGCCATGGGCGTGACCGCGGCGCTTCTCATGGAACATCTGGTTTTTGCCGATAAGGAGAGGAGATCGTCCTGAAACCGGAGCGAGTTCCGGGCAAGAGGAGGAAGCATCTATGAGAATCGCCGTGCTCAATGGAAGCCCGAAGGGGCCCGCCAGCGCGACCATGCAGTACGTGCAGTATCTCCAAAAGGTATTTCCCGCCCATGTCTTCCGGATCCACCACGTTGCCCAGCAGATCCGGAAGCTCGAGAAAAACGAGCCGGCCTTCGAGGAGATCCTCGATGACATCCGCGCCTCGGACGCCGTCCTCTGGGCCTTTCCGCTGTATTACTGCCTCGTGTCTTCCCAGTACAAACGTTTTATCGAGCTCATCTGGGAGCGGGGCGCCGCCGACGCCTTCCGCGGCCGTTACGCCGCTGCCCTGTCGACCTCCATTCATTTCTTCGACCATACGGCCCATGCCTATATCCGGGCGATCTGCGACGATCTCGAGATGCGGTACGTATCGCTTTTCTCCGCGTCGATGTACGACCTTCTGCACCGGCGGGAACGGGGAAGGTTCCGACTGTTCGCCGAAGACTTTCTGGACGCAGTCGAGCGGAGGGCGCCGACGGCGCGGATCTTCCCGCCGGTCGCACCATCCGCCTTCCGCTACGAACCGGGGGCGGCGAAGGGCAAGACGGACGCCGGAGGCAGGAAAGTCCTCATCCTGACGGACGGAGGGAATTCGGCATCGAATCTCGACGGGATGGTCGGGCGGTTCCGGCGCTCCTTCATCGGTCCGGTCGAGGTTGTGAACATCCGCGGGCTCGATATCCGGGGCGGCTGCCTGGGCTGCATCCGCTGCGGGTACGACCACACCTGCGTCTACAAGGGACGGGACGGCTACATCGACTTCTACGACAACTCAGTAAAGAAAGCCGATATCCTCGTCATCGCCGGCGAGATCCGCGACCGGTACCTCTCCGCCGCCTGGAAGCAATTCTTCGACCGGTCCTTCTTCAACAACCATACGCCGACCTGGAAGGGCAAGCAGGTGTGCTTCCTGGTCTCCGGTCCGCTGTCCGCCAGTCCTCATCTGCGGGAAATCTTTCAGGGCATCGTGGAATTTCAGGGGGCGAATCTGACGGATATCGTTTCGGACGAGGTCGCCGATTGCGCGAGGCTCGACGCGCTTCTCGACGGACTGGCGGAACGGGCCGCCCGCTGCGCCGAGCGTGGCTACATCCGGCCTGCCCTGTTTCCGGGCGTTGCGGGCGCGAGGCTGTTCCGCGACGAAATGTGGGGCCGCCTCCGCTTCCCCTTTGTCGCCGATCATCGTTATTACCGCAGCCACGGCTGGTACGATTTTCCGCAGAAAGACCTGGGTTCGCAGTTGCGGAACCTGCTCCTGATAACCCTGTGCCTGATTCCGAAGATCCGGCGGGACATCTACGAACGGCGGATGAAAGACGAAATGATCAAGCCCTTCCGGGGGCTGCTCAAGACCGGCTGATGCCCCCCGATCTTCAATGTGCCTGTCAGGCGGGTTCCAAGATCGACGATGCGCACGGCGGAGTTGTTCCTGTCGGCGATATAGAGTTTGCCTGCAGCGGCCGAGACCCCGGCGGGCTCGTCGAAGAGCGGGTCGGCGCCGTCGCGGAAGCCCGCCCCCGGCCCTCCGCAGAGCGTCGTCACGGTTCCTTCCGCAAGCGCCAGGCGGCGGATCCGGGCGTTGTAGGTATCCGCAATGAAGAGGGTGCCGTCCAGTTCAGCGATTCCCAGGGGATGCTGGAAACGCGCGGCGGAACCCTCTCCGTCGGCGTCTCCGAAGTCAAAGAGGTCTCCGCCCGCCAGCGTCGACACGGTCCCGCCGGGATCGGGATCGACGCCGCGTATCGAACTGCTCTCGCTGTCGGCGACATAGATCCTCTTCCCGTTTGCGGCGATGCCGGAGGGTTGGGCGAACAGGGCCTCCCGAAGGGGCCCGTCCCTGCGCCCCTCCTCGACCGCCCCGGCATGCGGGGAGACGTAGGATTTGGCGAGATCCATCTTCCAGATCTGATGCGCGCCGGCCATGGCGATATACAGGAATCCATCCCGGGCTGCCAGGTCCCACGGCGAATTCAAGGGCGTCCGGCCGCCCGGTCCTGAGATATTGAACATCCGCGCCTGCCGTCCCGTGCCCGCCGCCGTCGCGACGGTCTTCCCTTCCAGGTCCACCCTGCGGATCGCGTGGTTGTCCGTGTCGGCAACGTACAGAAACCTTCCGTCGAGGGCCATGCCCTGCGGATTGCGGAACCGGGCATCCGCGAAAAGACCGTCCCGGAAGCCGGCGTCCCCGCCGCCGATGATCTCCTCTCCGGTCCTGCCGGAAAGGTCATGGACGACGATGCGGTGATGTCCGGAGTCGGCGATGAAGAGTCGCGGCGACTGCGGATCGGCGAGGACCTTTCCCGGGAAGAGCAGAAACGAATCGGACGGGGGTTCCCCGCGGAGCGGAAGGGGGCGCCGGTCGATGAGCCCCTGTGGGTCCAGCGCCGCCAGGATCTCGCCGATCAGCCGGTCGAACGTCTCGAAGATCGCCTCTCCGGACAGGGCGCCCACCACCTTGCCCAGAGGGTCGATCAGCACGAGAGTCGGCCAGGCCGGGATCCCGTAGAGATTCCAGACCGCGAGATCCCTGTCGTTGACCACGGGATGCCCGATGCCTTGACGGAGGACGGCCTGACGGAGGGTCGCGGTTTCGCGCTCGGCGGCGTATTTGGGCGAGTGTACGCCGATGACGGCGAGTTCCGCGGGGTACCTGTCCTCCAGGCGCTTCAGGTCGGAGAGGACGTGCATGCAGTTGATGCAGCAGGAGGTCCAAAAATCCAGGACCACGATCTTGCCGCGCAGGCCGGCGAACGAAAGGGGCCGCTCGACATTCAGCCACTCCAATCCTGCGGGGAATTCCGGCGCATCAGGGCGCGGTGCCGCTTCCGTCATGATCCCCCCGTGTAGGGCTTATGGAAGACCTCCCGGAGCATCTGCTCGACGGCCTTGCCGTCGGCGATGTTGTAGAACCCCGCGCGGCGGATCGTCGAGACGCCCTTCCGGACGGTGGCCTCGGGCGAAGCGAAGGCGACGTGGTCCGTCTTCTTCGGACCGATCATCCACTCGATTTCGCCGATGTCTTCCTCCCGGTAGCTTTGGACCGCCTTGTTCCCGGTCGTATGAATAATCAGGCAGCGGCGATCCGTCAGCGCATAGAGCGTTCCGAGGGCCCTTCTGTAGGCGATCCGGGGGGTGTAGCACAGGCCCAGACCGACCATCAGGACCAGGAAGGCGACCGACTCGATGATCCGGATCTTCATCGATTGCGAGAAGTCCGGAATCCCGTAGTCCGCCGCGGCAAGCATCCACCAGAGGGCGAAGATCGCGATGACCGCGCCGATGAAGACGATGCGGGCGTTATGGAAGGCTGCGGCCTTCGGGTCCGGCCGCCCGTGCCAGAGCAGACGTTCGCCTTCCTCCAGCTCGGCCCGCACAATCTTCTCGCTCTCGTCACTCGTCAGGGTCTTCAGGGGGCGCTCCTCACTGTGTGCCGAGAATCCTCTTCAGCGATGCGTCGAGGGAACGGCACTGGATGCAGACGATCTTGCCCTTCCCGTCGATCAGCACCAGTGAAGGAACGCCGCGAATGCCGTAGGACTCCGCCACGTCGCCTGATTCGTCGATCAGGACACGGTAGGGAAGTTTGTATTTCTCGGCAAACTTGGCGACCTTGTCGCGGGGTTCCTGGCTGTCGACGTTCACGATGACAACACCCTTCTTGGTGTAGGTGTTGTAGATCTCCTTGAACCTGGGGATCTCCGTACGGCAGTAAGGGCACCAGGTGGTGCTGAAGATGATGAGAACGGGTTTCCCCTTGTGATCGGCAAGCGTAAATTTCTTGCCGGTCAGGTCCGGGAGCGTAAATCCCGGCGCATCCATATCGACCGCTTGGGCGAAAACCGTCGTGCCGGAAGCGGCTCCCAAAAGCACCCAGGCGGCCACGGCCGCGAGAGCGAAAATTTTTTTCATAAGGTTCCTTTCTTCAAGACTTTCAAAAATAAAGGTTCTTCCATAAACTCAGGACGCCGCAGGTGGGCGTTTTTTCATAGCCGGCCTATATCCACATGCTCCCCGCCTGAATCAGGAAATACTCTCCCATGCCCAGAAGAATCCAGCCGCAGAGCTTGTTGATCCTTTCCATCCACTCCCCCGATCGGGGCAGGCGGGCCAGGAGTCCCGCGAAGGTTCCCGCGAGGAGGAGAAGTGTTCCCATCCCGAAGGAAAAGACGAACAGAAGCGTTGCGCCGAAAACCGGACTCTGCCGGCTTGCCACGTACCCCAAGAGGACCGCCAGAACCGGCGCCGTGCAGGGGCCGATGACCATCCCCGCCATGGCGCCGACCAGAAACCCGCCGGCGACTCCGCCCTTCTTGCCGGCGCCGACTTTCATGACAAACGCGGGGGTCCGGACGGGCAGGACAAAGACGCCCAGCATCGAGAGACCCATCAGGATGCAGAGATTGGCGACGACAAAAAGGGTCCAGAAATTCGTCTGCACCAGTCCGAACATCGAGCCGGTTAGGGCTGCCAGCAATCCCAGGAGGGAATACGTCACCGACATTCCCAGGACATAGACCAGCGACAGGAGAAAGGCCCATGCCCGCGAGGAACTGCCGTGGGCGCCGATGTAGGCAATCGTCATCGGCAGCACCGGGTACGTGCAGGACGTGAAGCTGATCAGCACGCCCGCCAGGTAGGCCGCAATCAGGGCCATCCCCAGGGAACTCTGAAGGTAGACAGCCATGCTGTCGGCGAAAGTCTCAATCATTCCGTCACTCTGCCCGATCTTTCATGCGGCCGCCGGCACATCGATCAGGGGTTTTCCACCGCCGGCACACTCTGAAGTGATAATATACACATTACTTTCCCAAGGGCAACACCGACGTCAAGAGGAACGTTCGATCTTTCTTATCTACCAGGATCTCAGGAGCAGGAAGAGTATGGGGATGGTGCCCATGCTGGCGAGGGTCGTCAGCGACACGATGGCGTTGCTGAAGACGGGGTCGGCATCGTATTTCACGGAAAAGACCGTGACGAGGACTGCGGCCGGGGATGCGGTCTGCAGGACGCAGACCGCCAGCGAATCCGGATTCAGGCCGAGCGCGAGCGCGACGCCCCATGCCACGGCCGGAGCGGCGGCGAGCTTGACCGCCGCGGCGCAGGCTGCATGGGTCATCCTGCGGCCGTCGAGGAAGAAGCGGAGACTGAGCCCGCCGCCGACGACGATCATCGAGAGCGGGAAGGTGCCCTGGTTGATGAGCGAGAGCGTGTGGGCGGCGATTCCCGGCATGGGAACCCCGAGGACGACCCAAAGAAGGCCCGCCGCCGTTGCGATCACGAGGGGGTTCTTGAAGAAGGCCGACGGCGAAACGCGGCCGGTCATGATGTAGATGCCGACGCCATAGAGAAAGAGGTAGCCGCCGACCAGGTAGAACAGCGCCAGCACCGCCCCCCGCTCTCCCAGGAAGGCGTAGCAGACGGGAAACCCCAGGAAGGCGTGGTTCCCGTAGGTCGCCCCCAGCAGGAACGTCTTGCGGAAGGCATCCTGCAAGCGGCAAAGCTTCGCGACGCCGGCGGCGAGGAGGCAGACGGCAAGAAGCGAAAGGAATCCCGCCGCGGCGAGCTGCAGGAATTCGGCCAGGGGGATGCGCGAAAGGCCGCTGATCGCGTGGAAAACGGTGACGGGGAGAAAGAAGTGAAAGACGAGGTCGTTGACGGCGGCGACGGGGAAGGGGGTCACCTTCATGAGGGCGTAGGCCGCCATCATGATGGCAAACATCGCAAACACGTTTTGCAGCGCCTCTCCCATGGCCGGGAAGCATACGGGTTTCCCTTTTCGACTGCAAGCGCAATCGCCGGAATGCGCGACCGTCGGGCACATAATGCTTGACGCATGCGGTTCGCTCATATATGGGTTTCTTCACGCAGCGCCGCGCCGCGTCCGGCAACCTTTCGTGATTGCAGCGATATTCCTGAAGCCGCCGCGGGCCGCGCGCCAATACTCTTGATCCGGAAAGGAGAATACGCCATGCGTTCGGACATGATGAAAAAGGGATTGGAGAGGGCGCCGCACCGCTCCCTCTTCAAGGCCCTGGGGCTGACGGACAAGGAAATCGAGCGGCCGATGATCGGCATCGCCAATTCGGCCAACGAGGTCATTCCGGGCCACATCCACCTGCACACGATCTCCGAGGCCGTGAAGGCCGGCATCCGCATGGCCGGAGGCACGCCGCTGGAATTCAGCACCATCGGGATCTGCGACGGCATCGTCATGGGCCATGAGGGCATGAAGTACTCCCTGAGTTCGCGGGAACTGGTCGCCGATTCCGTCGAGTCGATGGGGATGGCCTATCCCTTCGACGGCATGGTCATGATTCCCAACTGCGACAAGATCATCCCCGGCATGATGATGGCGATGGCGAGGCTCGACATCCCCTCGCTCATGATCAGCGGTGGGCCCATGCTTTCCTTCGAGCACCGCGGCCGCGAGGTCGACCTCATCACCGTGTTCGAGGCCGTGGGGAAGGTCAAGACGGGTGCGATGTCCTCGGAGGAACTCTGCGCACTGGAAGGCTGCGCCTGCCCGGGCGCCGGATCCTGCTCCGGGATGTTCACCGCCAATTCGATGAACTGCCTTGCCGAAGCGCTGGGCCTGGCGCTTCCCTACAACGGGACGATTCCTGCGGTCCACGCGGCGCGCGTCCGCCTGGCCAAGGAAGCCGGGATGCAGATCATGAACCTGGTGAAGCTGAATCTCCGGCCCTCCCAGATCCTGACCAAGAAGGCCTTCGAGAACGCCATCACCGTGGATATGGCCTTCGGCGGTTCGACCAACACCTCGCTCCACCTCCCGGCCGTCGCCAGGGAGGCGGGCCTGAAGCTGCCGTTTGAACTCTTCAACCGGATCAGCGACCGGACGCCGC